>Ga0209082_1000044_pt1 | contig 90985 bp, 64 predicted proteins | sample ColdCreekSource_FD_184127 | JGI IMG/M metagenome (GOLD analysis project Ga0209082, IMG submission 184127) | Groundwater microbial communities from Cold Creek, Nevada to study Microbial Dark Matter (Phase II) - Cold Creek Source (SPAdes) (version 3) | ecosystem: Environmental > Aquatic > Deep... | reverse complement strand
CTTCGACGAGCTAGGAATCCCCAGGCTCGCTGCGTAACCTCAACTCTTCGAACCGCCCGGTGCGGACCCGCATGCCGGGTGGTGTGGCAGGGGCTCCGAGGGATTACCTCGGACCCCTATGCCGATTAAGTCTAATCGTTACGGTCTTAGTGTCAGCTTGGGGGCCAGATTAGCTCGGCTTCGTGCTCCGAGTAGGAGTCGGCTCTGCCTTCCGGGGCGAGGGGCAGATAGATTCGGAACGTGGTGCCCATCCCCAGCTCGCTGCTTACGTCGATCTGTCCGTCGCACTGCTGAACGATCGTGTACACGTTCGAGAGCCCGAGCCCTGTGCCGTAGCCGCGCGCTTTGGTCGTAAAGAACGGCTCGAACAGGTGCGCTCGCACCTCTTCACTGATGCCGATGCCCGTGTCGCTCACGCTCAGCTCCACGTAGCTCCGGTCCTCCCGCAGCTGAGAGCGGCACGGTGTTTTGCCGTTGGCTTGCAACGGCCGCAAGCTCACTTGCAAGCGACCGCCGGTTGGCATCGCGTCGTTGGCATTGCGGCACAGGTTCATGAGCGCGCGCTCCAGCTCGAGCGGATTTGCGAGCACGAGGCAAGGCGTGAGCTCCACTTGCAAGTCCAGCTCGACATCCAGCGCCGTCAGGCGCAGCAGCGCAGGATGCAGCTTGCGCAGCAGGTCACCGAGATCGAATTGCTGCAGCTCTGCTTGGCCACCGCGCGCGAACGCGAGCAGCTGATTCGCGAGCTCGGCGCCGCGGCCAGCCGAGCTTACGATGTCGTGCAAGTCGGAGCGCTGCGCGGCAGACGAAGCCGTCTGACCGAGGCTGTCCGCGGCGAGCTGGATGGCTGTCAGCACATTGTTGAAGTCGTGCGCCACGCCGCCGACGAGCCGGCCCACGGCATCCATCTTCTGTGTGCCTTCGAGATGATTCTCTAGCTCGTCGCGCGCGCGCAGCGCACTCGCGAGCTCGATCGCGATCGGTACTTGATTCGCAAGCTCCTGCAACAGCGTCGCGTCTTGGGCGTTGAAGTCGCCCCCGGCATCACTGCGGTCGAGGTACAACACGCCCACGGCTTGCGCTCGCAGCACGAGCGGTACGACGATGCATGGGCGCTCGACGTGTCCTGTCGCGTCTGTCGCCCAGACCGCCTTGCAGATCTTCGTCTGCTCGGTCGCGAACACGCGGTGCACGATGTCCGTATCGTATGTGGCGTCGCCATCGAGCACACCGCTCGCATTGCGTGCAGCGCGCAGCCGCAGCGAATTCTCTGGCAGCTCGCGCATGAACAAAAGCGCGCGCTCCGCTTTGAGCGTGTCGAGCACCTCGCCGAGGATCAGGTGTGCTTGACGCTCCGGTCGCAGCTCGCGGCTGTTCGCCTGACCCATGTGAACAAGCGCCGTCAAGCTGCTGCGCGTGCGCGGAGCGCCTTTGGATCCAGCTTGCATCGGACGCGGCGGACGCGCAGTCGCGAACTCTTCGCGGATACGCAGGAGCCTGCTGAACTGACCCGATTGCTCTGCCCACAGCGCCGCGATGCGCGCTTGATCGAGCGCCGCTTGCTCGTTGCCATAGAAGCGGTACATGTGCGCGCGCAAGCGAGCCGCCGCAAAGCTGACCCACAAACAACGTTGTTCCTGGGCGAGCGTCTCGGCTTCGGCGAGACAAGCTTCGGCTTCGGCCTGCTGATTGCGGAAGAAGTGCAGCGCCGCGCGCACGACGCGCACGTGTGCAGAGATCAACGTCACGCGGTCGCCCGCTTCCAAGTCGCGCAGCGCGCTCTTGAGCTTCGGCAACAGCGCAGGCCAGCGCGCCGGAGCAGCGCGCAGGCATTGCCCGACGCGCGCATGCGCGACGTGCACGTAGTACGGGAGCACGACCAAGTGCACGCGCCGCGAGCTCAGGCCCAGGCGCTCGAACTCGGTGACGGCTGCTTCGAAGTCAGCGCCTAGATCACCGGCCTCGGTGAGCGCTTGCACGCGACTCTGGAATGCGACGAGGTGAAAGAAGCCGTTTTTCTGCAGTGGTGCGCGACGCACGCTGTTCAAGCGTTGCTTCAGCAGTTGGCCCTGCTTTTCGCGGCCCAAGCTCTTGAGTGTGAGCTGCGCTGCGACCTCGATGATCGCAAACGCTGCTGCCGCTTGGCCGAGCGTGCACACGCGCTCGATCGCACGTTCCAGCCACGCCCATGCGGCTTCGGGCCGACCGCGCAGCTGCTCGATCGCGTACATGCCGTAGCAAACGCTGCAGAGCTCGCTCAGCTCCATGAAGTGGCCGCGCTCTACGACGCACTCGAGCGCTTGTTGCTCGCACTCGGTGATGTCACCGCGCCAGCCTGCGATCATGTACTGGAACTGATGGCAGAGCGTCTGCGCGACCGGATCGCCCAGCTCGCGCGCCATGGTTTGTGCACGCGCCAGGCGCTCGCGCCAGAACGTCTCCATCCCCAACGTCGAGAGCATGAGCGCGACCAACAGCTCTGCATGCACAGCCGTGCGCGAGGGGGCGCATTCGCGGCTCACGAGCGCGAGCTGTGCGACAGCAGCGAGGCCGCGAACAGGATGGCCACTCTCCACTTCGACGCGCGTGCACTCGATGTAGAGCGTGCACAAGGTCTCCGCGCGCTGCGCGCTGGGTGAGCTCGCCACAGCGAAACGCTCACGCCTCACGCTCGCGCCCAGCGCGCTCAGCACCAGACCCATTGGGTCATCGCCGGGCAGATCGCGGCCCAGCTCAGAGAGCGCGAGCCGCAGCGTGCGCAAGCACTCTTGTGCGTTCGAGTCGAAGTGATGGATCCATGCCACGCGTCCGAGCACATGTGCGCGTTGATGATCTTCGACCGAGCGATCGAGCGCGCGACGGAAATAGAACAAGCTCTGGCGTGTCGCGCCTAGGCGTAGGCTGCTCTCCGCCAAGCGCACATAAAACTCGCGGTCGAGCGAGAGCTTCGACAAGCGCGCGGCTGTCTGCGTCGCCTTGAAGAACGATACGGCGAGCGCGTCGTCGCCCGCTTCGAATGCGCGCAGCGCGGCGCGCGAGATCGCCGCGCAGGCAAGCTGCGGCTCGCGGGTCAGCTGACCGTCGACGTGGTGTTGTGCGAGCTGGTAGTCGTACTGCGCGCCTTGACCACCCTCTTGGTAAAGCGCATCGACGACACGCTGATGCAGCGCGCGCTGCTCTGCGCGCGGCAAGTCACGCAGCAAGCCTTCCCACACCGAGTCGTGGATAAACGCGTACACGCCGCGCTTGCAGCGCAAGAGCAGCTTGGCCTCGATCGCGCTCGACAGCGCGTTCTGCACTTGTTCGTGACTGCTCGATGTGACGAGCGCGAGCAGCGCTTCATCGATGTGCCCGCGCGTGATCGCCGCGGCGCGCAGCACGTTGAGCGTGTTGTCAGGTAGCTCGTGCAGCCGGCGCTCGATCAGCTCGCGGCTGAAGCGAGGCAGCTTCATGCGCCGCACGCTCGCGATGTTCAGCCGCCAGTTGTCTTGGTTCGGACGCAGGTCGCCGCGCTCGATCATCAGCCTGAGCAGCTCGAGCAGGCACAGTGGCGTACCGTCGCTCAGCTGTGTGAGCTGCGCGACCAGCTCGGGCGTGGGATCGTTGTCCTTGTCGAGGCCGAGGTAGTCGGCGATCACGCCGCCGATGTCATCGCGCGTCAGCGCGCCGAGTTTGATCGTCTCGACGCGAGTCGGTGGCAGCGCCTCGCGGAAGCGTAGCAAGCGCTCGCCGCTGTCAGCGTCATCGCGGGCACCACACACAAACATGTGGCCGCTGCCGCAGACGCGCGCAGCCACGCGCGACAGCACCATGCGGCTGCTCGCATCCAGCCAGTGCACATCGTCGATCACTACGATCGACATCGCGGCCGACTCCAGATACTTGGTCAGAAAATCGGCCAAGCTCTCGATGAAGATGCGCTGCACGTCGCCGTCTGCCATCTCGACACGCGCTTCGCGGAACAACTCGGACAAGCGCGGTGACAACAGACCGATCGCGGCTGCCATCGGCCCGGCTGCGTTGCGTAGCGCTTGCTCGAGCGCGCGGCGATGCTCGGGATGCAGCTGCGCCATGCTCGCGAGGTGGCCTTCGAGCAGGCGCTTGAGCGCAGAGAATGGCGCCCAATCGCTGTCGCGGCAGCGCACTGCGAGCACCTGACACTCTTGCGAGACCTCCTGCGCGAACACTTGCAAGAGGCGGCTCTTGCCGCTGCCCGCTGCGCCCACCACTTCCACCAGCCCGCCGCGCTGAGCGGCAGCGCGCTTGCGTGCCCAGATCAGCTGCATCAGTTCGCTGCGTGCACCGAACGCCTGCGTGCTCAGATCGAGCGTGTCGACCGTGGGCTGCGGATAACGCGAGCTGCGCCGTTGCTTGGTGTGCGTGAGCGTGTCGAGCTCTGCGAGCAGCTCCGTGCAGTCGTCGCGCTCCGCGTGTGCGAGCTCGTCCAAGCGCGGCGTCAGCAGTGGCACCGCGGGATCCGCGGGCGGCAAGCTCGCTATGCACGTGTGCAGGATCAATGCGAGCGTGCGCAGCTCGGCCCGCGGATCGAACGGCATGGGCCGGTTGATCGTGCCGCGGTCGGCGAGCATCACGTCTTGGTGTGGGCCGCAGACCTGGATCGTCTGCAAGCTCAAGTTGTCGTGCACGAAGCCCGCCGCATGCAGCTGTTGGACTGCCGACACCAGCTTACGCATCAGCAGCAGCAGCTCGGCACGACTCCGGCCATTGCGTAGGATCGCGGCAAGAGGCTCACCTTGTGGCTCGGCGAGCACCGCATAGGTAGTTTGATCCGTGGCGCCGAGCTGCAACACGTGTGGTAGGCCAAAGCGGCGCAAGCGCGCGAGCGCGAGCACATCGCGCTCAAAGCTATGGCGCTTGTCGGCACCCTCGGGCACCGGTCGCTCACTCGGAAGCTTGACGGCGCAGCTCTTGCCGTGATGCAGGGCGCGATATACGACGCTACCCGGCCCCCGTCCAACCCTCTCGAGCAGCGTCATCTCAGGTATGCTCAGCTGCATCGGATTCGCTGTTGGGATACCACATTTTTTCGGGGACTACCGCCCTTCGCTAGCGCGACTCGCGGAAGTCCCCGAGTTTACCTTTGGCCGGGTTTGCCCGAGTGCGTACTCGCCACACGTTGTTCGGCGCCCACTGCAGCGAGATAGACCTCGTCGCAGAATGCTTCGAATAATGTTTGAGCCCGCTCGACCGACCTAAGTATTAGCGCACGCTCGGGTTGCCCATCCCACAGTTGGTCAAGCACAGCAAAACCCTCTGCGGCGTGCTCGCGATCTGCATCGACATGGTTGGCGACCGCCGTTACAGAAGTGCGCGCGTAACCATTACTAGCTAGAGCATTGAGCCACGCATCGCCAAGTCTAACTGTCATGTATTCCGCCCAGAGCGAATAGGCGAAGAAGCAGAGCGGGTGATGTTCCATGATCAGCTCCCGCTGGAGCTCCACGAGCTGCCTGCTGCCAGTCGCCGGCTCGACACCGCTGACCGCGCTCCGGGTCAGACCTGACAGATCTCGACTGGCCCACTGATCGTGTCCGGTTTCTTCGGATGCTTTGGCACCAAAGATGTTTGCGAGTCTCTCATCGCCCACTGCGCGTGCCCGCGTGCTTGCCGCGGCCAAGTTGCGTTGTGAGTGATGAAAGAGAAAGCGCAGGCTCTCTAAATACAAGGCCAGAGCTCGCTCAGACAACGCGCCACTGCGCGTCAGCTGAGCGAGTCTACTCTCGCGCCAGAGTTGGTCGGCCCAGGTGTCGATCGAGCTTTGCAGCTCACGGGCGAGATGCATCATGACGAGCCTCGTATGAGAGCCTGCGCTGGGATCGATATCGAGTAACCAGAGCGGTGTTACATGCTCATCAATGCGAACTTCTTCTTCACGGTACTTCCTCCTAGTTTAACGTTGCTTACGTCGAGGGGCTCCCCCGCCAAATCTGCGATGAAATTGCTGTTCGCAGGCGGGGTCCAAGAACTTTGTGTAGCGGATCAAAGCACCCCAGCGGTCAGTCAGCTGGTTGCCCGTGACAAAGAAGCCGAGCTCTCCGAACAAGCGCGTCATTGCGAGGTTGGCGGGGTTGGTGTCTGCCACCACGCGCTCGACACCGTGACGCGCGAGCGGCTCGAACAAACATTCACGCACGAAGCGACGTGTCAGACTGGGCCTTTGATAGTCAGGCGCGAGTGCAAACACACGCACGTAGTAGCTGCTCCAGTCTTCCGGCGCGCCAACCATGATCCCCACGGTGCGACCCGCGTGAGTCAGAGCAATCAGATCGCAGCCCGTGCTCAAGTACGCTTGCTTACTCTTTTGCGCAAACGTGTTGGGCGAGCAACCCAAACCTTCTTCCGTGAACATCTCGTATTGCTCTGCGACGAATGCATGCACGCGCTCGTAGCTCGCAGCCACGGCAAAGATGCCATCGGTTGTGAGTTGCTTTGGCAGGCCCTCGTATAGGTGGAGGCCCCACAGGTGAGCGGATTGTGTGGCCCGCGCGGGAAGGTTGCGCGTGATGATTCCACTCGCCTCCTCAGTCGGGCTGAAGTTATGTGAGTCTGTAAGCGGTGCGTCCTGTGCACCCTTCATGTTAGCCGACATTCTAACTACCTCTCACTACAACGCGCTTTCGATCGGCGGTCGAAGCGCATGAAGCTCGAAGAGCCTAGCTCGAATCCAAATTAAGTCAGGTGTTGTTTTGTGACGATGATGGAATCGTGCGCTCGCTGGCTCATTGCAGCCATGAGCTGCAGTCGTCGAAACACAGCGCGCGTCCGCGCATCACACCGTTATGTGCGCGCGTCATTCGCCGTCTGCTCCGCTCGGGAATAAATGCACTTTCGGCGCGCGTTGTCCGCATGCCGAGTGTGCAGGTTAGGGGTTTCCCGCGGTGCTCTCGTCTCGCACAAACACACGCCCACACGCTAGTTGTCTAACTAACGTCAACGTTGATGTTTGTTAGCTGGCGTCAGCTTGTTGCGCGTTCGACGTCGCCCAGCGCGCTTCCGCGACGATGCTCGCGTCGTTCGGATGCGTGCCGAGCACTTCGGCGATCACGAGGAACGGGCGATCGGCGAAGGTCGTCTTGCGGCTCTCGATCAATTGATCGAGAGCTTGCATCACGCGCTTCGGAACTTGCGACTTGATCTGACTCAGCGTGCGCTCGCCGCGTTCGTACATCGGGCTCTGCGTCGCCTCGTAGACCGGCACGTTCCAACAGATCATGGCGAGCATGATCGTAGTCTTCAGCGTGTCGATGTTGAACGGGCCACCTTTGTCGATGTAGAGCAGTGGCGCTGCGAAGTCGCGCAAAAGCTCTGCGACGCTTTGTGGATCAGGCAGCGCGATCGGCTCAGGAGGGATCGTGAGTAGCGGGGCTTGCTTGAACACGGCGTGAGCGTAACACGTCACTTTGCACGTTGGTCGAAGGATCCAATTGCAAGAGCAACGTTATGCGACGACGCGCAGTGCTCGCCGTTTTCTTGATTCGGGTAGGACTTTGAAGGCAGCTTTGTAGTCGCTGAACCGGCCACCTGCGTGCACCGCTTCAAGCACAGCACGCCCTTCTGCCCACGAGCCTTGTGCGAGCACGTATTCGACGTATGCCCAGCGCGCGCTCGTCGCACGCAGCTCGACTTGACCTTGCAAACCACGCCGCAAGCGGCTGAGTCGCGCGTCCACCGTCGTGATGCCTGCGAAGTCGGCGCCATCCAAAGGTGTATTGCGCTTGGCCACAAAGGGGCTCACTCCGATGGCGAGTGGATGGATGCGCCCGAGCTCTCTGGCGAAACGGATCAGCTCATCGATGTCGGCGTCAGTTTCGTCCGGCAGGCCGACCATCATGTACACCTTGAGGTGGTGCAAGTTGTGATCCTTGACCAACTGTATGATGCGTAGGAAGTGCTGCTCTTTCGCTTTGCGGTCGATGCGATCACGTAAGCGTTGGCTCGATGCGTCGAGCGCGGTGGTGAGCGCGCGTGCGCCGGCCTTTTTGAGCGCGGCGACAAAGGGTTCGGTTAACCGATCAGGCCGCAGCGACGACAAGCTGACCTGACGACCTTGGTCGGCAAGGTCGCTCACAATCTGGACGATCTTCGGATGGTCGCTGACAGCTGCACCTACCAAGCCCACCTTGCGAGCATCTTCCGGTACGAGCGACAGCACGCGCTCGAGCGGCACGATGCGCATGCCGCCGTTGGTGCTCCGCCGCATGACACAATACTGACAGCCGCGCGAACAACCACGCTCGACTTCGATCAAGAACATGTCCGACAGCTCGGTGTTCGGCGTTCGGATCAACGACCATGCGGGCAGTGCGCTGTTGTCGGCTTGCGCTATCGCAGGAAGCTCATCGCCGTGCAGGCTCGGTACAAAGCACATGCTCGCGAGACCTTGCAGTGCGCTGTCGCGCGAGCTCGCGCTGAAGATGACATCGAGCACGTGGTGGATCGCTTGATCCGCTTCGCCCATGACGATGGCGTCGGCGAATGGTGCGAGCGGCAAGGGATTGCTGTTCGTGAGCGGCCCACCACACAGGATGAAAGGGTGCTGCGCTGTGCGCTCTTCGGCGAGCGCGGGGATGCCTGACAGCTCGAGCAACTGGATCACGCCCGCGAGCTCGATCTCGTAGGCGACCGAAATCGCGATCACCGGATACTCGCTGATCGCCTGCTCGGACTCGTACGTGAAGACCGGTGTGCGCGTTCGGCGATACGATTCGACGTCGTCCGGCAGAAATGCGCGCTCGGCGACGCTGCTCGGCCGGTTGTTGATCTCGCGATAGATGCTCTGAAACCCGAGCGAAGACATGCCCACCCGGTAGGGGCTGGGGTAGCACAGGGCTACGCGCTCGGGGGCGTGCTTACGCACCGTTCCCTGCTCGGCGGCCAAGCGCTCACGAACTTCACTCCGAAAATTCATCGGGCGGAATCTCGCATGCCCCCGGCTCACGTGCGAGCCCCCGGAGTTAATCACAGCGGCGGTCGCGGGACTCGCTCCGCAAGCTCCGCGACTCCCGACCCCCGGAAGGTTCACGGAAAAGTGTTGCGATTTTGCGGTCCCTGGCGGCTGAATGACGTGGCGATGCCCGAAACCATTGGAGGCGCGGTCGCGGTCATCGGTGACCTGCATTCAGCCTGGGAAGTCGAGGACATCGGCTACTTCCAGCGCGGGGATTACCCGTTGCTGCTGGTGACCGGGGACCTGGGCCACTCAGGCTCGAACGACGGCCGGCGCATCGCGCGCTCATTCGCGCAGCTCGCGCCCCAAGTGCTCGTGATGCCTGGCAACAACGATGCGGACGACTATCCGCACATCCACGCTGAGCTGACATACCGCAGGGCGCGCGCGGACTTGCTGGCCGATGCAGTTGCGGAGGGTCACAGCATTCCGCCGAGCCGAGAGTCGGCGCAGCTGTGCGGGTACAGTTTGCATCCGGTCGAGCTCAACGGGCTTGCATTCTCTGTGGTGGCGGGGCGGCCGTTTTCGATGGGCGGGCCGGACCTGGCCTTCTCGCAGGCACTCGCGCGCGTGCACGGGGTGCACTCGATGCGCGACTCGACGGAGCGCTTGTGCGCGCTGGTGGACGACGCTTCCACCGAGCACCTGGTTTTCCTCGCGCACAACGGGCCCAGTGGCCTCGGCGTGGCGCCGGAGGATATTTGGGGGCGCGACTTTCATCCGGATGCTGGGGATTGGGGCGACGCGGATCTGCGGGACGCGCTCGAGCATGCTGTGCAGCGCGGCAAGCGTGTGTTGGCTGTTGTCGCGGGGCACATGCACTGGGCAGTGGCGGGGCGCGCGGACTTGCATCGCCGCTGGCAGCTGCAGCGCACCGGGGTGTTGTACGTGAATGCGGCGAGGGTGCCGCGGGTGTTCACGCATGAGGGGCGCAGCGTGCGGCACCATGTGCACTTGGAGTTGCGGCCGAGCGGGGCGACGGCGGAGGAGCGGCTTGTCACTGACAGCTGATCTTCTGGAGAGAAATTTTAACCCGCCAGGACCGCCTAAGAACGCCATCAGACGAGAGGAAGAGATGCTCCGCCGACTTGCACTGACTGCGGAGCCTCCTTTTCGCGCTCTCGTCTTATGTCGTTCTTCGGCGTCCCTGGCGTCCCTTGGCGATTTAATCTTCGTGGAGCAACGCCTGAAGCTCTTCGTCGCTTACGCGTAGGCGTTCCGCCAGTGCTTCGATGACTGTGCGTTCGTCGGGGCCGATGCCTGCGTCGGAGTCAGCTGCTGCCGTAGCGAGCCCGAGCGCTAGTCGCGCGTCCGCGCGGTCGCTGTAGAGCTGCGACGCTAGGTGATCCAAGCGGACCTCTACGCCTTGGCGTTCGCGCAGCTCTTCGAAGTCAGTCAACATCGCATCCAATGCGCTCGTGCTGAGGGCGTCTTCGGTCAGCGAGCGGAGGGCTCCGCGTAGTACGTCGCGTTCGATTTCGGTGATCTTCGAGTCGGTGGCGAGCACGAGGTACATGACCTCGGCGAACGGGCGGACGCGTTCGGCGAGTGCTTCCAGCTCCGGGCTCGGGCTGGGGCTTGGGCTCGGGTAGATGGTGGGGCGGCCGCGGGCGAGGAGCTTGTCGCGTAGGCGTTCTATGCGTTTGCTCGCCATGGGCCTGGGTCAGTGGATCGCGCTGAAGACTCTGTTCCAGCGGAAACCTTCGGGGGCGCTCGACCAGTAGATGGAGAGCGCTCGGCCTTTGATGCGGTTGATGTTGACCGCACCGAGCATCGGGTTGCGACTGTCGTTGCTGTGGTCGCGGTGATCGCCGAGCACGTATACGTGTCCTTCGGGCACGCGCATCGGAAACGGATCGGGCGAGATGTGCGCGGTGCTGATGTGGAACACGCGGTCGTCGATCTTCGACTGGTACACGCGACAGTCGGATTGCAGCGCACCGGTACCGGTCGAGCAGCTGCCGACATCGCTCGCCGGCAGCGCTTGACCGTTGCGGTACACGCGGTCTGCGCGCATCTCGATCAAGTCGCCGCCCACGCCAATCACGCGCTTGATGATGTCCACGCCATCGGCCGGGCTCTTCAAAATCACAACGTCGCCGACATTCGGCGCGCCCCAGGTGATCTCAGCGTGATCGCGCAGCGGCAAGAACAACCCGTACGCAAATTTGCTGACCACCACGCGGTCGCCGTTCAGCAACGTGGGCTCCATCGATGGCCCTTCGATCTCGAACGCCTCGAACAAGCACGTGCGCAGCACGAAGGCCAAGAGCACCGCGCCCGCGATGGTCCGGAAGTTGGCTGCGATGCGCTCCCAGCGCGACTCATCCAGCTCGTTGATGTTGCGGGCCTGCGCGGTTGCGCTGACCTTGTGTGCCGGCTCTGGCATGGTCATCCGTGTACCTGTGGGCCTACTGAGAGATGCTTGACGATCTCGGCCTCGCGCGACGCGAGCATCGACAACCGCTCGCGCGTGGCGTCACGACCGTAGGCATCGGTCGCGAGCGTGCAGAACAAGGTGAAGTGTCGGGCCTCCGAGACCATCAGGTCTCGGTAAAACGCGCGCAGGTCGGCTTGCGGCAGGTGCTCGGCCAGCAGCCGAAAGCGCTCGCACGAACGGCCTTCGATCAGCGCCGCCACAAGCAGCTTGTCGAGCAAGGTGGGGTAGTCGTGCCGATCGGTCCGCGCGGCCGTGATCAGCTTGGTCACGTAGGTGTCGGAGGCCGGCAGGCCCAGCCGCTCCGAGCGTCGTTCGATCTGCTCGTGCACCTGGCGGAAATGCTCGGACTCCTCGCGCGCGAGGGCGGTGAGGGGAGAGGCCAAGCTCGGCATCTCGCCAGCGTAGCGCGACACGAGGCTCAACGCGCTCTGAGCTGCCTTGATCTCGCAGTGGGCATGGTCGGAAAGCAGCGCCGGTAGATCAGCGGCGGCGGTTTCGACCCAGTGGGGATGGGTAGGTATGAGGAGGCCTAACATTCGAGAGATCGCGGCTTTTGGACCGCGTGGCATACCACGAGGCGGCCTGAGCGCGAGGGGCTCTCGGGGCCGGCCCGCCAAAAGTCCCGGGCACTTGAAAACGAATGTAGGAAGGACGGTCGCGCTCCGGGCCGTCCAGAAGCGTGCGCGCGGGCGTTCTCGGACGCAAGGGCCGCTGCAAGCGGCTGCGGGGCATGTCGCCGCGCCGCGCGGGTCATCACTGCCCGAGGCTGCCTAAATCGCTCGGATCTGGGCTAGAGTGCGCGCCCGCATGTCTACCGAGGCTTTACGCGTCCTGGCGTTCGACACATCCGCGCACGTTACATCGTTGGCAATCTGTCACGGCCAGACTGTGATCGAGCGGCATGAAGTCGCGGACGCGAAGCACGCGGAGACGCTGTTGCCGAACGTCAAAGCCATGTTGGCCGAAGCCGGCTGGGCGCTCGCGCAGATCGATGTGATCGGCGTGGGTGTAGGGCCTGGCTCGTTTACCGGCGTGCGCGTGGGCGTCGCGACCGCGAAGGGCTTGGGGCTCGCGCTGCAGAAGCCGGTGATCCCTGTCGTCTCACTCGACGCGCTCGCGCACGAGGCGCTGCGCGTGACCGATAGCCTGCGCATCGCGGCGTGTTTGGACGCGTTCAAGGGCGAGCTGTTTTGCGCGGTGTACACGCGCGATGGCAACGAGCTGCAGCGCGAGCGTGCGCCGTTTCATGCGACCCCCGAGCTCGTGCGCGAGAGCCTTGCCGCTATCAGCGGCGACGAGCTGCTGGCGCTCGTGGGTGCGGGGATCACGCGCTATCCAGAGCTGCTGGCCGATGCGCCGGGTGCTTGGCAGATCTACGATGGGATCGCTGCACCGCGCGCGGGCGTGGTCGCACAGCTGGCTGCGGCCCGCTTTATCGCGGGGGATGTGCCCGAGCTGGCCAAGGTTACGCCGGTCTATTTGCGGGACAGCGATGCGCAGCTGCCCAAGGTGCCGCTGCGGGTTTGAGGCGATACGCTGATGGCGTATCTTGCCGCTGAGTCACACAGGAGAGCCGCCCATGCCGTCGTTCGACGTAGTCTCCAAGCTTGCGCTACACGAAGTGGACAACGCGATTCAGCAGACCTCCAAGGAGATCGGCACGCGCTACGACTTCCGCGACACCAACGCGTCCATCGAGCGCAGTGAAGAAGGCATCTGGCTGCGTGCGAACAGTCAGTCGCGCGTAGAGGCTGCGCTGTCTGTGCTGCGTGAGAAGCTCTCGCGCCGCAATGTTTCGCAGCGCTCACTCGACCCGCAGAAGCCCGAGCCGGCTGCATCGGCGAGCTATCGCCAGCTGGTCAAGCTGCAGCAGGGCATCAGCCAGGATAAGGCCAAGGAAGTGGTGAAGTTCATCAAGGCCTCAGGCATCAAGGTGCAGGGCGCAATTCAGGGCGACAGCGTGCGCGTCTCCGGCAAAAAGCGCGACGACCTACAGGCCTGCATCGCGGCCCTCAGGCAGCAAGACTTCGGCATCGAGCTCCAGTACGAAAACTTCCGCGAGTAAGTCTTCAGACCAGTAAATTCGCCGTAACCGTCGACGATCTATCTCCTTCTGCGGCAGATTCGTCCAGTCGACGGTTACGTCTACACGTCAGGCAGCCGGCGCAGCAGCCTGGCTGATCTGCTTGAAGACGTGCTCGAAGCGCCGCGCGCTGCGCTCCCACGACACGTCGTGCCGCATGGCCCGCTGACGCAGTGCTTCGAAAGCTTTGCCCCGGCTGTAGCTGCTCAACGCGCGCTGCACAGTGGCGAGCACATCTTCCGGAGTCGCGTGCTCGATCACGAAGCCATTGCCTGTCTCGAGCTTGGCGTCGACATCGACGATGTGATCACCCAGCGCGCCCACCGGATGGACGATCGGCAGCGCGCCGTAACGCATGGCGGCCAGCGCGATCTCCACCGAGCGCGGGTCACGCGCAGGCAGCAGCACGAAGTCGGCGGCGCCGAGCGCGAGGTGCCGCTCTTTTTCATCGTGACTCGTGCGGATCGCCAGCCGTTCGGGCAGCTCGCCGCTCAGCCCGCAGATCTGCTCGGCCGCTCGACCTTCGCTACCGAGCACACACAGCTGCAGCTCGCTGCGCATGCAGTCACTGGTGATCTGCGCGATCAGATCGCCGCCACGAGCTTCAGACAGCTCGCCGATCGCGAGCACGAGCGGCGTATCGGGATGGACGCCCAGCCCCATCATGTATTGGAACGCGCCCTTGCAGCGCTGCTTGCCCGCCAGGTCCGTCGCGTCGAAGCGCGAGGTCAGGTGCGAGTCGACGAGCGGATTCCAGATCGAGGCATCGACGCCGTTCACGACGCCGAGGAAACGCGCGCCCTTTTCCTGCAAGAGGCCGGCGACCGGCGAGTAAGCGGGATCGAGGAAACGCTGGGCGCTGGCGGTCGAGCTGACGACCACTGCATCCGCCGCCTTGATGCCGGCGCTGAGCAGGCTCGGCGCGCTCTGTAGCACGCTGTTGCGCAGCGACTCCGGCAGAAACAGCTCACCCAGCTGCGAGCTGGGCAGGAGCAACGGGTCGTCCCCGTCATGAATCGACAGTGCACAACCCAGCTCGGGCCGCAGCTGCTTGGCCAGCGGCAGCGCGGCTGCGGTCCCAGCCCCGCGGGCGTGCAGCACGTCGACCTTGGGCTCGCGTGTATGCGCGATTTGCGCGGCCGCAGCGCTCAGAAGCAGCGAGCTGCGCAGGCGGGTGTCATTGTCGGTGGTGCCGGGCGTGTGATCCCCGAACAGCTCCGGGTTGGCGAGGAAGATGAGGTCGACGCCGCCCGTGGTGCGGCCATCGTAGAGGTGGCAGGTGTAGCTCTTACCGAGCACCTCCACGTTGACTGCCGACAGCCGCCGCGCGAGCGAGCGCGCCGTCGGGTCGATGCCTTTGTAGAGCGGCGAAATGACGACCGCGCGATGACCCAGCCCGCGCAATGCCTTGGGCAGCGATGCCGCTGCTTCAGCGATCTCCGGCGATCGGGGGTCGACGCTGTAGGGGGCGAGCTCGGTCGTAACGAAAAGAATCTCCACGCCGCGCAAGATACACGGAAGCCGGCTCAAAAATGAAGCCGAAACAGGTCAGACCACATATGCCTTTCCACCTGGCGCGGTCTTCGCGTCGTCCCCCGTGTGTGTTGGTCGTTGCATTCGTGCAGCGTGTTGTGCATACCGGCGAACTTACTCGGCATGAAGGGGCCCAAGGACAAGAGCCGGCGACCTTTCGCCGCAAGCCAGCCACCGCTGTCTCGCAGTGACGAGCTGCGCATGACCAGCCAGCTGTCGAAGATCTGCGTGATGGGCGCGACCGGCTTCCTCGGGCGTGCGCTCTGCGCCGCGCTGGAGCGGAGCGGGGCGACCGTGCATCGCTACTCGCGCTCGGCGCGGCCGGGCTTCGCGAGCTGGGATCCGGCCTCGGGCGAGATCGAGAGTGAGCCGCTCGAAGCGGCAGACGCTGTCGTGAACCTGTCCGGCGAAGACATCGCGGGCGCGCGCTGGACGGCGCATCGGAAGAAAGTTCTGCGCGACTCTCGCGTCGCCAGCACGCAGCTGCTCGTGCAGACCCTGGGCAAGCTCAAGCAGCCACCCAAGGTGTTGATCAACGCGTCAGCGGTTGGCTTCTACGGTCATCGCGGACAGGATGCGGTGGCAGAGAATAGTCCCGTTGGGACCGGATTCTTGGCCGAGCTGTGTCAGCAGTGGGAAGCGACTGCTATGCAGGCGACCGCGCATGGCGTGCGCGTAGTGATCCCGCGCCTCGGTATCGTGTTGAGCAAAGACGGCGGCGCGCTCGCGCGCATGTTGCCCGCGTTCAAGCTGGGTGTTGCGGGGCGGCTTGGCTCCGGACAGCAGTTCATGTCCTGGATCTCACTGCTCGATGCCGTTTCGGTCATTCGCTTCCTGATGAGCGCGACCGAGATCAACGGTGTCGTGAACGCTGTCGCACCCGAGCCTGCGACGAATGAAGAATTCACTGATCTGCTGGGCCGGATTGTGCGTCGGCCCACGCTCTTGCCGTTGCCCGTGTTCGCTCTGAAAGCGGCGCTCGGTGAGCTGAGCCAGGTGCTCCTGGAGGGCGCGAACGTGCGCCCCCGCGTGTTGGAGCACGCCGGCTTTCGCTTTGATTATCCGCGCTTGGAAGACGCACTCGAGGCTTTGTTGGCGTAACACGTGTGCCGCTGACGGCGGCGTGTATGCACGTCTCGCGAATTGTTCGCGTTTCCGGACGTCTGGACAAACGCGCTCCATCGTGCATGCTGCCCGCATGGCGCATTCAAACTGCGCGGCCGACGTTGTTGTTTCGCAGCGCGTGAGTGCTGCGTGCAGCCTTGGAAAAAACGTTGCACGGGTCGCCACAAGTTTGGCGTCGAGTTTGCACTTCTACACGCTGAAGTTAGTCGCGCATCGTGCGCTCGAGACGACTCCATCGTAATCGGCGAACAATCGGGCTTGTGACTGCTGCGGTTGCGCCTTAGGCGTTGCTGATTGGCCCAACATTTCGGCTTTGCAGCTCTCTGAGCAGCCCGGCTGCAACACATCTGCCACGTGGACACTGTAGGGGAGACAAAATGCGCCGAACCAACGTGACGTCCGTATCGTTTGCTGGGCCTGAACCGGCTACGCAAGAGCGCTCGCAAAAGCCACGCACTGTGACGCAAGTGCGTGCGGACTTTAGAAATCAGGTGATCTCGGGTTTGCGGGAAAAGCCGAGGCGCTTGTCTTCTGTGTACTTCTACGACGATCAAGGCAGCGCGCTGTTCGATGAGATAACACGCTTGCCAGAGTATTACCTGACGCGTGCAGAGCGTGAGATTCTCGAGACGCGTGCGGGCGACATCGATGACTTGATCGGGCACGAAGCATGTTGTGTGGTCGATTTGGGCGCAGGCAGTGGCGATAAGACCCAAGTCATCCTCGGACGCATGCGCGAGCGCGAGCGCGATGTTCGTTATGCGCCAGTGGACGTCTCGGCCGCTGCGCTGTGGAGCGCGGAGCAAAGCATGCAGCAGCGCTTGCCTGGTCTGCGCGTCGACCCGGTGCATGACGACTACATCCGCGGCATCTCACGTGTGCGGGCGGCGCAGCAGGGCAGGCGACTGCTCGTGTTGTGGTTGGGCTCGAGCATCGGCAACTTCAGCGACAAGGATGCCGTTGATATGCTGCGCGGCTTGTCTGAAGTGTGCGGACCGGAAGACGTACTGCTCGTTGGCTTCGACCTGCTCAAGGATCCATCGGCGTTGGTCGCTGCGTACGCGGACAGCCAGGGCGTCACCGCGGAGTTCAACTACAACTTGCTACGGCGCATTAACCGCGAGCTCACTGCCGACTTCGATGTCGACCAGTTTCTGCATCACGCCACCTTCTCGCCATCTGAAAGTCGCATGGAGAGCTACTTGATCTCGAAGCGCGCGCAGACTGTGACTGTGAGTGGTCAGCGCTTCGAGCTGGATGCTTGGGAACCGATCCATACAGAGGTCAGTTGTAAGTACTCGCATCGACGCATCGATCAGCTGCTTCAGTCTGCAGGTCTGGAACGGCTAGCGGTCTTCACCGACAGCGAGCAACGCTTTGCTGACGTCGCGTGTAGACGCACGCGCCAGGTGGAGCGCTGATGACAGCGTCTGTCACAGAACGCTTTCGTGCGGTGCGCGGCTTCAGCCTTGCGCTGTGCGAACCACTCGAAGCGGAAGACTTCGTCGTGCAGTCGATGCCTGATGCCAGTCCTGTGAAGTGGCACCTGGCCCACACCAGCTGGTTTTTCGAGACGTTCGTGCTTTCGCCGTTTGTCGCGGGGTATGAGCCGCATCACCCGCAGTTTCGGGTGCTGTTCAACTCGTATTATCAAACTGTCGGGCCGCAGTTCACGCGTGCTGAGCGCGGCATGCTGACGCGACCGACTGTGCGTGAAGTGTTCGCGTATCGGGCTGCGATCGACGAAGCCGTGTGTGCGCTCCTCGCGAGCGGGCATGATTCATTGCCTGCGATCGAAGCGCGTATCGAGCTTGGGTTAGAGCATGAGAGTCAGCATCAGGAGCTGCTGCTGACTGATCTGCAGCATGCGCTGTCGATCAACCCGCTGCAGCCTGTGTATCGCGTCCAGCCAGAAGCGGCGAGCTCCGTAGCTGCGCCTGGGTTGTCGTTCGACTCGCATGCGGGTGGTCTCGTGGAGATTGGGCATGCCGGTGCTGGGTTTGCGTTCGACAATGAGACACCGCGGCATCGCATGTACGTCGAGCCGTATCAGTTGGCGAATCGCCTCGTGACGCAGCGTGAGTACTGCGAGTTCATCGCGGACGGTGGGTATCGCCGGCCGGAGCTCTGGCTCTCGGAAGGCTTTGCGTTCCTAGAGCGAACGTCGACGCGTGCGCCGTTGTACTGGTCGGACCACTCCGGCGAGTATCAGCGCTACAGCTTGCATGGCGCGTTGCCGATCGATCCCGATGCGCCGGTGTGCCACGTCAGCTACTACGAAGCGGACGCATATGCGCGCTGGGCGGGCATGCGCCTGCCGAGCGAAGCGGAGTGGGAGCTGGTGTACGCCGCGCAGCCGGTGAGCGGGCAGTTCGTCGAGGACGGGCCGCTCGTGCCGCGTCACACGTCCTCAGGGTTCGGCAGCGCGTGGGTGTGGACTCGGAGCCCGTACGTCGCGTACCCGGGCTTCCAGTCGTCGGCAGACGCGCTCGGCGAATACAACGGCAAGTTCATGTGCGATCAGTGGGTGCTGCGCGGAGGCTCGTGCTTCACGCCACGAGCCTCGCTGCGCGCGACCTACCGAAACTTCTTTCCGGCTTCTGCTCGATGGCAGGTCACCGGGATTCGCCTCGCTCGCTAGAGCTTTAGAGCGCGGGGAGGTTGTCGATTAGCAACTGGCCGAATGCGTCGTAGCGAGCTTGGCCGAACTGCAGCTCGCCGTTGCCCTTTATGCGCAAGCTCGGAGCGTCTGGGCGTTCGATCCAGCGTTGTCGCAGACGCACGACGAAGACCAGAGCGAGCTGCGCTTCGTTGTGGATCAAGCCGGCGCAGCGCCAGTCGCACGGGGCGTCTGGCAGACCGGATGCTTCGAGCTCCTGGCGTGCTCGCTCGAGCAGTGCGTCGTCGAGAAAGAGCGGAGGGGCGCCTGCAGCTGTTAGCTGCACGCGCTTGCCGAGCGTGCCTTGGCCGTCGAGGCCTGTGAGCCAAGCGTAGTTGTAGTGCATGACTGCGTAGGCTGTGAGCGGCAGGGCGTCGGCGTCTGCGCGATCCAAGGCCAGCACTTCTATGGCGCCGTGCAGGCGGTCGATCTCTTCCCGTGGCAGACCCATGAACGGCAGCGGGGTCACCTGCTGCACGTACTCCTCTGTCCGAACCGCGAGGATTTGGTTTGATGAGGCGTGAGGCATAGCGGCTGCAATACGAGCGAAGTGCGCTCGAGGTTCGTTCTCCGGTCCACGAACCGTTGCGAGGTTAGAACCATCGCATTCGCGGGCTGCTGCAACCGAAGCGCGCGCACGGCGTGATCAAGTCGGATGGACTCGCGTCGTGCGCGCGTTCGTTCTACGAGCTCACTTCACGCGTGGTTTGTCGGGCGAGTCGTAGCGCTTGCGCTGCGCCGCCAGATCTTGTTGCAGCTTCTCGACGATGAAGGGGTGCTTCGCGGCGAGGATGCGCGCTGCGAGATACGCCGCGTTCTTGGCGCCGTCCACGCCCACCGTTGCGACGGGGATGCCGGGCGGCATCTGTACGGTCGCGAGCAGCGCGTCGAGCCCGTTGAGGCTACCAGCGGCTAGCGGCACGCCGATCACCGGCAACAGCGTCTGTGCGGCGACAGCGCCCGCGAGATGCGCGGCCATACCGGCGGCGCAAATGAAGACCTCCACGCCACGGCCTGGAGCCTCACGCACGTACTGCGTCACGTGCTCGGGCGTACGGTGCGCGCTGAGCACCGCCAATTCGCTCACGATGCCCAGCGATTGCAGCGTTTCTTGCGCCTTCTCGATGACACCGAGGTCGTTGGGGCTGCCGGTCAGAATGCCGACGAGCGGCTTGTTGGTAGAACTATCGGCCACGTGACTCCTCCGTTGGGAGCCGCGGGTTGTACTGCATTCATGTGGGCGCGACCACCCCGCATAAGCACGTCAGGGCTGGGGAGGTGGCGTCGTATCCACCTCCGCTGCGTCGACGCACGCGAGATATGCCGGATTCTCCGTGAAGCCGCAGAGCCCGTCCGCTTGCGGCTCGCACGTCGTGTGGTGCAGACACGCGAACTCCGGCCGCACCACGCACGGCGTCACCACATCCTCGTCATCCGGTCCCAGACACCGCTCGCTCGAACAACCACTGTGGCGACATGGCGCGACCGGCTCCGGCCGCGTGACACAGCCGCAGCCGCAGTCATCGACGAACGGCACGCCCGCCGCGCAGATGAAATCGATCAGCTGACAAGTGTTTTGGTCGCGCGAGACATACTTCCGGTTCGGAGCATCGCACTCGGGCTTCCGCGGATCACAGCTCGGCACCGGCAAACCATCCGGCGTAAACCACTCAGCGTTGCAGCCGCCGCAATAGTTCGCCTCGCAGACCGCGTCCGGCTCCGAGCACGTGCTGACATCACACGGATTCACGAAACAGTTCGCCAGCTCCGTGCCCACGCATGCACAAGTCTCGCCGCAACAGTTGAAGCGCGTAGCGAGAAAACCCAGCTCGTCTTGGCTGAGCTCGCTCCACGCGCGATTGCCGCTGCAAGTACCCGTGCTCAACACCGGCATCCCGAAACGCTCGCCAGCGGCAGTCGTGAACAGCAGCTGTTGGCTGCCAAGATCGAAACGCGCCCCACAAGCCGCGCTCTCCGCGTTCGTCTGCAGAATCACGAGCTCGCGGCGCTCGATACAGCCCTTGAACGCATCTGCGGTCGTCACAGCGAGATAGCGCCGCAGCCCAGAAGGGGCGGGCAGGGGATTCAGCACCCGCACCTTCACCACATCATCGGCAGCGGCGTAGCTCCGCGGAACATCCGGCAGCGCGCATTTACAGGCCCGCGCGGGCGGGACCCAAGCCAACGCCACCACTGCCACCAACCCAAGCCACATTGCGGAACGCATAGAAGACCTCTCCCAGGCCAGCGCCCCCGCGCCCGCCCGAAACCCCGGCCAGATCGTCTCACAACCTATACGCCCCGCGCCACCAAACCGGCCCAACCAGGCGGAACGATTCCGAGCGCAGCTAAAGTCTTGACACCCGGACGCCTACGAGTAGTCTCCGCCACCCGTTCCCTGGACAGCCAAGGCACGAAATCATTCCGGAATAGCTCAGTTGGTAGAGCGCTCGACTGTTAATCGAGTGGTCCTAGGTTCGAGTCCTAGTTCCGGAGCAAAACAAAGCCCCAGCCTTCGGCATGGGGCTTTTTATTTGCTCCTTCACTAGGCCACGGTGAGCGTCAGTCGCTTCGCTCCCTCCGACTCGGCGAGTTCTAGTTCCGGAGCAAGACGAAGCCCCAGCCTTCGGCATGGGGCTTTTTATTTGCTCCTTTACCAGGCCACGGTGAGCGTCAGTCGCTTCGCTCCCTCCGACTCGGCGAGTTCTAGTTCCGGAGCCCACGCATTCTCGGTAGTTAGCTCAGGGGTCATCGAGAAGTTTACGGCCACTTTCCGGCCAGTAGTCACGCTCGGATCTCGCGGGTTGTTTCGCTCGCTGTCGGTCAGTCTGCATGGCTGAATGCCGGCGGCGAGGCGTACTTTCTCTTCGGTGAGAAGGGCAGCGTATCGGTCGCGCGTTACCTTTACGTCGCTGTGGCCGATGAACTCGGAGACGTCGGCGAGCGACCAGCGTGCGCCCCATGAGCCGGAAAGCAGATGGCTAGCGGCGGTGTCGCGGAAGTCGTGGAAGCGGCGGCGACGTTCGATGCCGAGCTTCGTCACCCAGCCTGGTCGTACCTGGAGCACGCCGTCAGGCGCTCGGAATGGCGTGTCGGCCCAACCGAAGTCGTAGCCGCGTGCGAACATCTTGTTCGCGAGCGTCGTCTTGCGGCCGCTGCGCTTTCGGGCCTCGCTGCGTAACGTTTCAATGCGACGCAACGTCAGCCCCACGCCCGCGCGTTCAGCCTCTGTCAGAAGGTCGCGGTTGGTGTGCTTGGGGAAGCGCGCAACGAAGCGAGAGAGCTCGCCCAGTGGCTGCCCTCGTGGCACTGCGTCAGCCGCGCTGAAGATCAGCCCGGTGCTCGGTCGCTCCTTCGCGGTCCACCAGCGGTGCAACAGTTGCGCTGCCATTGGGATCAGTGGTTGCACACGGTCCTGACCGTTCTTCGTGTCGTCGCCCCAGGACTCGGCGACCAACCACACCTGTCCGCTCCAGTCGCTCGAAAGTGCGCCGGCCAAAGCCCTCAAATTCATTAGAGAGCAGCTCGCGGCTCATGATCCGAGCACGCGCGTCGAGCACGTGGAATGTACCGCGAAGCTCTGCAAGATCGTGCTGGAGCATGAATCTCCGGAAGCGCAGCAGTCGATCGATTCGAGTCTCAAACACTGGCAGCCGATCAGCCGCGGAATCACGTACGTGTACGAGGGTGAGCTTCCCCCTTTTGTTACTATCGCTTACCTCGAGCGAGCCGGGAGCGACGATCCAACGCTCTAACACTTGCCGCGGTAAGCGCCGGGGCAACACGTTGAGCCGCCAAACTGAAGCTTGCGCTAGTGGCTCACAGGTTCCGGGCCTGGGGTTCCCTTGGGGATGCGGAACCAGAAGCGGCTGCCGATGCCGGGTTTGCTTTCGACACCGACGCTGCCGCCGTGGGCTTCGACGATCTCGCGTACGATCATCAGGCCGAGGCCTGTGCCTGGAGTTTTGTCACCTTTGTCAGTGACGCGTGTGTAGCGATCGAAGAGTGTGGCTAGGCGCACTTCGGGGATGCCGCGACCGGTGTCGATCACTGACACTTCGAGCTCGTGCACGCTTGGCTCGATGCGGGTGGTGATCGTGCCTGCCTCAGGAGTGAACTTGACAGCATTGCCGATCAAGTTGTTCACAACTTGTTGTAAACGCCGTGCATCGGCCACGATCACAGCAGGACTTGTGGCCTCGTTCTTCCAGTTGAGCTTGCGCGCCTCGAGCTGAGGCCGGAGCTCCTCGAAGGCTTCGTTGAGCAAGCGCGCCACATCGATCTCGTCCTTTTGAACTTCGTACGCCCGGTTGTCGAGGCGTGCGAGATCCAAGAAGTCGTTGATCATCTCGACCAATGACTTGAGGTTGAGGTCGAACTTCCGCAGGTCGCCCTCGACACCTGAACCAAGCGGACCGTGCTTCCCTGCGAGCATCAGTTGTGTACGGAGCGTCAGCGTGTTGAGTGGCGTGCGTAGGTCGTGCGCGATGATCGAGTAGAAATCGAGACGCCGCTCGTCACGACGCCGCGCCTCTGTGACATCACGCAACGAGAGAATGGTGTTGAACGCCTTGTTCGAAACCAACGTACGACCAGAGATTGCGAAGATGCGACCCGCGGTCTCTACGTCAGGCAGAAACAACGTATCTGTCGGTCGCAGCGTTCGTAAACGGCGATCCAGCTCAGGAAAATAGCGCGCGAGCGGAGCGCCCTGCTCGAGCTCAGCGGTCGGCCGCACAGCGATGCTCGCAGTCTCGTTGAAGAAAGCGATGTTGCGCGCATCGTCGATCGCGATCAGCGCATCGGGCGCCATTTGCAGCAGCTTGCTGCTCAACGCCTCGGCTTTTTCGGCGCGTTCCAGCAGTTGTCGCGCGCGTATCAAAGAGTGTACGCGCGCGCGTAACTCTTCGTCTTCGTAGGGTTTCGCCAGGTAGTCATTGGCCCCTGCGGACAGGCCCTCGACAATTTGTTCGGTATGCCGATGTGTCGTCAGCAGCAGGATTCCGATCTCAGGGTGGCCACCCTGGTCGGAGCGGAGGAAACGGCAGACATCGACGCCGCTTACACCAGGCATGACCCAATCGAGCACCATAACGTCCGGTGGCGCGGAGCTCGCCAGCCGCTCCAGGGCGGCCGAGCCGTCTTGAAAGGCCTCGACTTGGCATTCGCCGCCCAGCACCCGGCACGCGCGCTCCGTGTCCAGCGGGCTGTCGTCGACAACCCAAACGCGCTTACTCTGAGGGGTGGGCATACTGCCGAAACCGGTATAGGAGTTGTGCATCGTGGCGTCAATCGAGAGCCAAGTGCAGGCACAGATTGTGACACTGCGCTAGACACTACGGTTCTCGCCCGGGAGAATCTCGTGACGCGCGCGAGATGGGGTGTTACCTCGCGTAGCTCAGGGCGCAATCGTGTTGAAAATCTTAGTTGTCGACGACAGTAAAGTCATGCGCGAGATGATCATCGCCTGCCTGCGAGGCGTCGATGGCTTGCATTTCAGTGAAGCTGCGAGTGGTCTCGAGGCGATAGAAAGGCTTTCGCTCAGCGCGTTCGACCTGATGTTTCTGGACCTCAACATGCCCGACATCGGCGGTTTCGAGGTCGTCGAGTTCGTGCGCTCCCAGGATACGCTGAAAGCCCTTCCCATCATCGTCGTGACCACGCGCGGTGAGGAAGCCACGCGCACGCGCGCGCTCGAGCTAGGGGCTTCCAGCTTCATGACAAAACCTTTTAATCCTGAAGCGGTGGTGAGCGAGCTCCGCGCTCTGCTTGCAGACCGGCTCGGCAAGCCAACATGACTTCCGAGCTGAACCGCGACGAGTTCACCGCCGGCTACCTAGTCGAAGCGGATGAGCACGTGCGCTCAGCGGTCAGCAATCTGCTTGCGGTCGAGAACGCCCTGCGCACAAACGCCCCACAACACCGCGCGGTCCGCGAGCTCTTTCGCTCGCTCCACACGCTCAAGGGGCTGTCCGCGATGGTCGGCATCGATCCGATCGTCGACCTCGCCCACGAGATGGAGACGATCCTGCGCGACGCAGACCGCAGCACGGGCAAGCTATCCGCTCCGGCGGTGGAGCTGCTCTTGAAAGGCGTGCGCGCAATCGAGCAACGCGTCGGGGCGTTCGCGAAGAAGCAACCCATTGCGGCAGCCCCACGCAAGTTGCTCGAAGCCTTGGCTGACTTCCAGCGCGGCAGTCTGCCCGCGCCAGCCGAGTCGAGTGGCATCATCGCGCTCGATCCTGATGTTCTGGCCAAGCTGCAACCGGTCGAGCACGAGCACCTCGCGACGAGTGTTGCGGCAGGCAAGCGCGCGCTGCGCATAGACTTCTATCCCTCGCCCGCGCGCTCGGATGCAGGCTTTTCGATCACGACGGTGCGCGAGAAGCTGTCTGCGATCGGCGAAATCGTGAGGGTGATCCCCCGCGCCGTACCGAAGAGCGAGGATGCGCCAGGCGGGCTCGCATTTGTGTTGCTCGTGCTCTCCGAGGCGAGCGAAGCAGAGCTCGCGAATGCGAGCTCGACGGACGCCTCGACATTTCTGCCAATCACGCTCCTGAGCGAGCCGTCTGCAGCGTCACCAGAGCCCGAGCAGTCCGACGATGAGCCCGAGGAGTTCACGCCCGCCAGCAAGAGCGTGATTCGCGTAGACGTCGCGCGCTTGGACGACGCACTCGACAAGCTGTCCGCGCTGGTGGTGACGCGCTTCAAGCTCAGCCACGCGGTGCAGCGCCTGCGCGAACAAGATGTAGACGTGCGCGAGCTCAATGCCATTCTTGCGGAGAATCATCGGCAGCTGCGCGATCTACGGGCTGCGATCACCAAAGCGCGCATGGTTTCGGTCAATGAGCTTCTTGAGCGCGTGCCGCTGCTCGTACGCAGTATGAATCGCGCAACCGGCAAACAGGTCAAGCTGGTGATCGACGCTGGCAACGCCGAGCTCGACAAAGCCGTGGCCGAGCGCATCTTCCCCGCGATCGTTCACCTGATTCGCAACGCGGTCGACCATGCGATCGAAACTCCGGCGGAGCGTACGCAGCTGGGTAAGTCGATCGAAGGCACGATCACCGTGTCTTGTCACGAGCACTCCGACACGGTGCTGGAGATTTGCGTCAGCGACGACGGTCGCGGCATCGACGGCACGGCCCTGGCTCGTCGTTCGGGTCGCCCGGCGCCGCGCGATGGCGCTGGAATGCTCGAGCTGATCACGCTGCCAGGTCTGTCGACGTTAGACGACGCTACCAGCAGCAGCGGTCGCGGCATGGGCATGGACATCGTGCGGCGTATCGTCGTGGACGTGCTGCGCGGCGACTTGTCGCTGCGCACGCAGCCGGGCCTGGGAAGCTCGTTCACGATGCGGCTGCCCATGTCGATCTCGATCCTGGATTCATTCTCTTTTGTGTGCGGCGCACAGGCTTTTGCCGTGCCTGTGTCGATCGTCGACGAGATCATCGACCTCGAGACGGAGAGCTTGGTGCAAACGCCTGCGCCCAAGCACGGCGAAACCGCGCGCGCAGACCTGCGCCTCTTGGAGCGGCGAGGCGAGGCCATTCCACTGTTCGGGCTGGCTTCGTTGCTACAGCTGACGCCACCGCCTAATCAGCGCGGTAAAGCGTTCATCATCCGCCCGCAAGGGCAAGCGTTTGCGTTCGCCATCGATCGTGTGCTCGGTCAGCAAGAAATCGTCGTGCGACCGATCGAAGACCCGTTGGTCAAAGTCACAGGCGTCGCAGGGACGACAGACTTGGGCGATGGTCGACCGACCCTGGTCCTCGATCTGATCGGCTTGAGCACGTTGGCTGTTGCGACCAGCACGCATCAAAGGAAGTCGGCATGAGCGGAGCGCTGCACGTGCTCTTCAAGGTCGCGGACACCGAATACGTAGTGTCCGCAACGGATGTGTTGCACATGGAATCGTTTACCGGTGCCACGAAAGTCCCGGGAACACAGAGCCATGTCTTGGGCTTGATGCAGATTCGCCAGCGTGTGGTGCCGATCATCGATCTGCGCGTGCGCTTCGGCTTGGTCGGCTCCGAGCCGACGCTGGACTCGCGCATCGTGGTGGTCCAATGCGACGCCCGCGCGATTGGCTTACTCGTGGATAGCGCGCGTGAAGTTGTGCAGCTCGCGCCGGACGCATTTGCCGCGCCGCCCGAAGTGGTGACGGAACGGGCACAAGGTTTTGTCAGATCGATCGCGCGCGCAGGCTCGCGACTGGTCATGCTCATCGACCTGCCAAAGGTCATTGGCGAGGAGACACTGCATGGCGAACAACGGCTTGACTAATCTCGATGCGACGCTGAAGCGTACTGAGGAGCTGAGCACCGGGTTGCGGCGCACGCTCGAGCAGTACCAAATCATCGAAGAAGCGGCGCAGCGTGTCTCGAGCCGCGGTGAAGGCCAGGCTGCCAGCAGCGATCAAATGCGCATCGCGGTGGAGTCGGTGGCGAGCGGCATCGAGCAGACCGGGCAATCGACGGTCGAGCTTGCGCGCTCGCAGCAGCAGGTGAAAGAAACCACGGCCGAGACACTGCGCGGACTGGAAGAGACTGCCACTGCGCTCGAACAGCTAAACGCGTCGTTCGCGGGCATGAAGAGAAACACCGACACGCTCGCGACGACGACCGAGTCGACCTCCGCGACGCTGGAAGAGCTCGCGCGGTCCGTCAAGGGCATCGCTTCGAACGCAAACGACCTCGCCGCTGCGAGCGTCGAGCTGGCGAGCACTGCCACCGAGACCAGCGCTAGCGTGGCGGATGTTACCACGCGGGGCGAAACGAACGCGTCCTCGGTCGCGCAGGTTGCCGCCACGATCGAAGAGATGTCCAAAGGGCTGGTGCGCTTGGCCGGCGACGCGCAGGGCGTCGGCACGCAAGTCGAGAGCATGACCTCGTCGCTCAGCGGCGTGGCGAGCAACACCGAGAAAGTCGCGCGTGATGCGACTGACCTTGCGAGCGCGGTCGAGCAGACCTCGGTCAGCGCCGAGGAGCTGGCGCGCTCCATCAAGAGCGTTGCTGAGCATGCGCGCATGCTCGAGCAAGCGGCGAGCTCTGCAGCCAGTAGCGTCACAGAGGTCGCAGCCTCCGTGGAAGCCGTGGCAGCGGGCGCGGAGCGCAACGCCGGCGTAATCGAGGAGAGCGCGGCAAACATCGAGCAAGTTGCTCGCTCCGCCCAAGCCACCGCGCAAGGCGCCGAGCAGATCACCACATTGTCTACGTCCGCAGCATCTGCTGCAGCGCAGCTCGAGACTTCCACGCGTAAGATCACTGCGGTCATCGTCGAGACGCGCCAAACGGCAGATCGCGTCGGCGCTGCAGCGCGCGAGGGTGGTGCGACGGTGGGCCGCTCGATCGCAGGCTTTGCGAGCATCCGCCAGGCCATGGTGGATTCGTCGCTCGTGATCAAGGACATGGGCAAGAAGGCTGAGGACATCGGCGACATCGTGCAGACGATCAACATGATCGCCGATCGTACGAACCTGCTCTCGCTTAATGCCAGCATCGAGGCGGCACGCGCTGGCGACCATGGCCGAGGCTTCGCGGTGGTGGCCGAGGAAATCCGCGCACTCGCCGACAAGGCAGCGCTTGCAAGCTCGGACATCGCCAAGATCGTGCGCACATTGCAAGGCGCTGCCCGCGAAGCCGTTAGCGTGACGAGCGAGGGCACAAAGATCGCGGATGAGGGCGCACGGCTCGCTGGAGATGCCGAGCGCGGTCTCGCTGTGATCATGCAGGGCGTGGAGGGTCTTGGGGCTTCTGTGCGCGAGGTCGATCGCGTGAGCACGGAGCAAGCGCAAGCCATCCAGTTGCTGGCGCAAAGCACCAACCGTGTGAGCGAAGAAGGAAGAATCTTGACGCGCGCAGCGAGCGAGCAGACCAAAGCTTCGCAAGCGATCGCGCATAGCGCGGCCGAGATGCGCAAGCTCGGCAAGCAGACGCGCGACTCCACGGCGGAGCAAGCCAAGGCGCTCCGACACGTCGTGAAAACAAACGCCGAGCTGAGCACGAGCGCTGAAAACGTGTCGAGAGCGACTTCAGAGCAGGCCACGGCAGCGTCTGAAATCGCAAAGGCGGCTGCGCGCATGCGACAGCTCACGCAGCAGACTGCGGGTGCGATGGTCGAGCAAAGCCGCACGCTCGTCACGCTCACCACTTCGGCCCAAAACGTTAGCGGCTCGACACAGCGAACGATCGCGGGCCTCAGCGAGCAGTCGCGTGGCGCCACGGAAGTTGCGCGAGCCATGGACGACGTGCGCAAGCAAGCGCTCCAAATCGCCAAGGCCATGACCGAGCAATCGCGCGCCGCGCGCGAGACGCAGAGCGCAGCGGGCGAGGTGGCGAGGCTGGCGACGATCATCACCAAAGCCACCGCTGAGCAAACGCAGGCGGCCGGCTCGCTCGCGCAGGAGAGCGATGAGGTGCGCCGGATTGCTAAGCAAGGCGCCCGTGCACTCAGCGAACAAGTGACCGTGCTGGCCTCGCTTACGGCCACTGCGAGCAAGCAAACAGGAGCGATGCGCAAGGTGGCGAGCGCCGCTGCGGAACAAGCCGCAGGCAGCGAACAGATCGCGCTCGCTGTGACCGATATCCGCAGTCGTGCGCGCGAGCTTTCATCGGTGATCACGAATCAGAATAAGTCGGCGGCCGAGGTCGCGAGCGACGTGCGCGAGATGGCGACTCTGGTCTCCGAGCTGAAGTTGGACGGAACGCGCCATGTCGAAATGCTGGCGCAAATCTTCGCAGCGCTCCTGCACATCCAAGATGGCAAATCAGGCTCGTTCGCCGAGCCGGCGGTGCCGGAGCGCGCATGAGCGTACAAGCGCACGACGCAGAGCTCGAACGGGTGTTCGAGCTGGCGCGCGCCCACAGCAGTGAAGCCGTGCCGAAGCTGCTCGCGCTGTTGGGCGAAAAGCGCTGGAATGTGCGGCGCGAGGTGGTCTCGGCGATCGGCGCGCTCGGAGAGCTGGCGCTGCCTGCGCTGTGTGAGACGCTTGTCGAAGATCGCGCGAGCGAGACGCGCATCGCGGCGACTGTCGATGCGCTGGTCGTCTCCGCGAGTGACGTCGAAAAAGCGCTGTTCGCGCTGTCGACTAAGCGGAGCGATCAACCGGCGGTCGCGGCTGACATCGCACAGATCTTGGGGCGGCGTCGCAATCCGCGGTCGGTGTCCACGTTGATCGCGCTGCTGCACCACAGCGATGACAACGTTGCCGTCGCCGCGATCGAAGCGCTAGGTCGGGTCGGCGGCCGCGCTGCGGTCGATGCCTTGGTCGAAGCCGTCGAGCGCGACTACTTCTTCCGGACTTATCCTGCGATCGATGTGCTCGGCCGCAGTGGAGATCCGCGCGCCGTCGCACCACTGGCACGCTTGCTCGGCAAATCACAATATTTGCAAGAAGCCGCGCGCGCTCTCGGTCGCAGCGCTGACAAGAGCGCGGTGCAGCCCTTGTGCGAGCTGCTGAGTGCGCCGAGCTCGCCCGGTGAATCGAACGTGCGTGTGATCGCGAGCGCGCTCGCCGAGCTGATCGAACGGCATGAGGACCTTTACGGGAGCTCGACGCCTGTTTACGAGGCGATTCGTGTCGCGGGAAGCGACGCTGCTGTCCGGCGTCTTTCGCAAGCGCTCGGCGCTGCAGAGCTCGATGAACGCGCGGGCATCTGTCGCGTGCTCGGTGCTTTACAAAATGACGCGGCAGCACCGGCGCTTCAGCGATTGCTCGATGGCGAGCCGCGCGTGGCAGCGGCAGCTGCGGCCGCGCTCAAGCAGATCGACCGCGGCTCCGGAGAGCAGCTACGAAGCGCGCTCATCCAAGGCGATAGCGCCCGGCGTCAGATCTTGCTTCCGGTTCTCGGAAGCTCCGCCAGCGCAGCGGAAGTCGTGCGCTGCTTGGATGACGACGACCCAAACGTGCGCGCACTAGCGTGTGATGCCTTGGCGCGGATCGGTGAGCTTTCGGTTGTGCCGCGCTTGTTCGAGCAGCTGCACGAAGCCAATCCGCGCGTGGTGCAAGCGGCCATCAGCGCGATCCAATCGCTTGGCAGTAACGAAACTGAGCGCCTGGCGACGCAAGCAGCGCGAAGCACGTCTGCCACGGAGCGCCGCGCCGGCGTGCGCATTCTTTGTTATTTCGGGTACGACGGCGCGATCGACGTATTCGCAGAGGCGGTGCGCGACGCCGATCTGCGAGTGCGCGATGTCGCGATCGCCGGGCTCGCATTCATCGAGCATCCAAGCGCGCAGGCGCTGCTGCTCACAGCGGCCAAGGCTTCCGAAGACAAAGATCGCGCTGCCGCGATGCGTGGCCTCGGGCAAAGCGAGGCTTCCTCCGTGGTGGTCGATGCTTTGCGTCTTGGGCTCACCGACCCGAACGCCTGGGTGCGCTACTACGCCTGTCAGGCGCTGGGCAAGCTTGCTGACGAAGCGTCTGTGAGCGCGCTCGCGGCGCTGCTTGGTGATGCCGCGGGACAAGTGCGTGTCGCTGCCGTGGAGGCGTTGTCTCACTTGAAGGGCACGGCCGCGCTCGACGCACTGCGCGCGATCTCAGAATCGGACGACCCGGATATGCGCCGCGCCGCGCTGATCGGGCTTGGGATGAGCAAGAGCATCGAGTCGCTGCCGGTGTTGGTGGCTGCGGCGACTGCCGAAGAAGCGGCGACTCGATTGGTCGCGCTGTCTGCGCTCAGTGCGTTGCGTACGCAGGAGGGACTGCCGGTCTTGGCCGCCGCACTCTCCGACGCAGACGAAGGCGTACGCGCCGCTGCAGTCGGTCTGCTGGCGAGCTGGCCGGGCGCGGAAGCCACGCGCTTGTTGGTCTCTGGGTTGAGTCAAAGCGGACTGCAGGCGCAGATTCAGCAAGCGCTCGCGACGCCGGTTGCGGGCCGCATCGAAGGCTTGTTGAGCGCGCTTGCCACGGCACACGACGAGCTCGCGCCCGCGATCATTTCGGTGTTAGGTCGTGCCGATCCCGACGACGCCAGCGGCGCGGTGTTTACGGCGCTCCAGCTGCCGAACGTGGCCGCGCGCAAAGCTGCGGCAGCGCTTTTGGCCGCGCGAGGCACGCGCGAGGCGGTTGCAGCGCTCAAGCGCCAAGCTTCAGAGGATCCATCGGATGAGGTTCGGCGCGTGTGCGCGCTCCTTCTGGTGCAGTGAGGGCGTGCTGTGCCAGACCTGAACATGACGCCCCAAGTGTTTGCGATCCTCAGCGGTCTGATCGAGGAGAAGCTCGGGCTATCGTATGCGCTTGCCGACAAGAGCTTGCTCGAGAGCAAGGTCTCGACGCGAGCGCTCGAGCTCGGTTTTGAATCGACGCTCGAATACTATTACCTCCTGCGCTACGACGATCCCGATGAGGCTGAGCTGCACCGTTTGACGGAAGCGCTGGTCGTAAACGAGACGTTCTTCTTTCGGGAGTACGATCAGCTGCAGGCGATGCTCTCCACGTTTGTCGCGCCCATGATCGCCCAAGGCGCGCGGCCACGCATCTGGTGTGCTGCATGCTCCACAGGCGAGGAGCCTGCCACGATCGCGATGTGGCTCGCTGAACGCGGCCTGCTCGATTCAGTCGAGTTGTTCGCGTCTGACATAAGCTCGAACGCGCTGGCGATCGCGCAAGCTGGACGCTATCGCGCACGTTCGCTGCGGCAAGTCCCGCGCGGTGTGGATCCAGAGCGCTGGATCAAGCGCGACGGCGAAGTGTTTGTGCTCACGCGTGAGATTCGCGATGCGATCCAATTCCGTCGCTTGAATGTGCTCGACGAGCAGGCCGTCGTTGCGATGGGTCCCATGGACATCGTGTTGTGCCGCAATCTGTTGATCTACTTCCGCGACGACGTGGTGCGCAGCGTGGTGAACCGCTTGGTCGCGCAGCTGCGTCCGGCAGGCGTGCTGCTCGTCGGAGTATCCGAGTCACTCATGCGCTTTGGGACGACTGTGGTGTGCGAAGAACACGCGGGCGCCTTTGTCTATAGAAAGCGGCCGAGCCCATGAGCCCACCGATTCGCGTTCTCGTCGTCGACGACTCTGCATTCGCACGCAAAGTGCTGCGCGAGGTTCTGACTGGGCCAGAGATCGAGGTGGTCGGCATCGCGCGCGATGGGCTCGAAGCGCTCGAGCAGATCTCGCTGCTCAAGCCCGATGTCATCACGCTCGACTTGGTGATGCCGAATCTCGATGGCGTCGGCGTGCTGCGCGCGCTGCCGGCACAAAACGCACCGCGCGTCGTCGTGGTCAGTATCTCCAACCAGGAGAGTCAGCTCGGGGCCGAGGCGCTGCAGCTAGGCGCCGTGACGATCGTTCAAAAGCCCACGGCGCTCGCGACAGATCAGCTCTACGAGCTCCGGGATGCACTGAAGAGCGCGGTGAAGCTCGCGGCGCGCGCGCGCAACCTGCCGCCGGCGGTCGCTCACGCGATTAGGCTCCCTCAGCGCGTGCAGGCGACGCAATATAAGCTGGTGGTGATAGGAACGTCGACCGGCGGCCCTCAGGCTCTCACGAGCTTGCTCGCGGCGATGCCGGGCGACTTTCCGGTACCCATCGCGATCGCGCTGCATATTCCCTTCGGGTACACGGAGGAGCTCGCAAAGCGCCTGGATCGGGGAAGTGCACTCGAAGTGCTGGAAGCTGCAGAGGGCTTAGAGCTGCGACCCGGCCGCGCCGTCCTTGCGCAAGGTGGCTTTCACTTGAAGGTTTCACGCGCTCGCAGCGGGCTATACGTGCGCGTCGACAGCCAACCAACGAGCGAGCCGCACGCGCCATCAGTCGACGTGTTGTTCGAGAGTGCAGTCGAGCGCGTCGGCGCGCACGTGCTCGGTGTGGTGCTGACGGGGATGGGAAACGACGGTTTGCGCGGAGCGCAGCGGATCCACGACGCGGGCGGCCAGATCCTCACGGAGGCTGAAGAGTCCTGTGTGGTCTTCGGTATGCCATCCGTGGTGAAGGAAGCCGGCCTCTCTAGAGCAGAAGCGCCGCTTCGAGACATGGCTGCGCTGATCGCAACCTCGATCTGATCCATCACGCCATCGCGCAGTAGTGCTAGGGGTCGCCGCAAAGCTCCCGAACCACAGTCCTGAGCATTCGCAAATCCGTAGGTTTGCCCATAAACACCTTCACATCAGGTGCTTGCGACGGCCTGATACCCGCAGAAAGAAGAACTACGGGCACTGACGCTAGACGCGGGCGTTCATGCAGCGCTTCCAGCAGTTCTTGGCCACTCATGATGGGCATCATCATGTCGAGCAGCAGCAAACAGGGCAGCTGCGACATGGCCTCTAGTTGGTCGAGCGCATCGCGGCCATTCTCGGCTTCGCACACGCGATATCCGTCGTGCCGAAGGGCGGCGCCAAGAAGATTGCGCGCATCTTCATTGTCGTCGATTACGAGGATGGTTTTAGCGGTGTTCTTTACCACGCGGGTAGGCCGAACCGAGCTCAGCCGCCAACAGCTTCTCGGGCACTCGCCATGGCGGCGTTGCAGGAAGCCTGAGTTATTCTCTTGCACGGAAAGACGCAGCGGTCACTCCCACACCGCGTTTTCACGGCTCACAGTCGAGCGTGGCGCTTCTGCGTTGATGGCGTTGATCGAGGCAGTTGCGCACCCGCATATCGCCCGACACTGGCTCATTCACCGTTAGGTGCGTGACACAATGCGTCATCGGAGCCGCGTTGAAATGCCTGCGGCGCTGCCGCTCTCAGCTGCCGCTGAAGGCTGCAGCGCTCGACGAGGGTACGGGAACGATCGCATGACCAAATCGAACGGAAGACTCACTCCAAGTGATTGTCAGTGTAGATCCGGGGCGTAGCTGCCGCCTTGGTAGGCTTTGCAGAAGCACGACGACGAGGTCGAGCGCAGGATGTCCGATGATGAGCTGTCCACCGAATCCGTTTGCTTCCCATGCGCCGACGTCGTGCTCCTGTGCGCAGGCGGCTGGCGAAAGGTAGTTGCAATCGGGCGCGTCCGACGATGACGATGCTCACGGCTCGGAGGTTGCGACGCGTTCGACTCTGGACCGGGTTTGCGATCTCAGCCACGCACGGACCGTCGTCACGCGCGATGCTCGTTCATGCCGCGGTGACCGCTTCGAATCAGGCGCTTTCAGCTGCGATTATCCCTAGCGTTGATTCTCCTACCCAATGCGCACGCACCGGGCCGCGCTGGCGTAGTTGGTTTATAGCGAGGCTTCGTCCGCGCAATGCGGAAGGAGAAGGACGTTCCATGATCGCTCGAGCTCGCTACGCAGCGTTCGCATTTGCGGCAGTCCAGTCGCTTTCACTTGGCTGCGGCAGCGCAGCGGACGGCTCGAAGCCGAAAGCGGCAGAGCCCGTGCGCGCCGCGGACACTGCGAGCGCATCCAGCGCGGCTGGTGCTGCTGCGCCCAGCCTGAGCGCAATGTCCGAGCGCGGCGGACCCACTGGCTCGATCGTCAGTAGCACAGCGGGCACGTCTGCTCCGTCTAATGCTGCTTCAGGTGGCGCCGCCAACGTTGCAGAGAACGAAGACGAGCCTGTGGACCCGACTGGCGTGTGGTGGACGGAAGCCGAGACGATTGGCTCGGAGGTCTTACCGTGGCTCGGTCAGTTGGACGGCACCAAGATTCGCTTCGTCATGCGGGTGGAAGTGTCAGGAAGCGCCCCTGAGAACATCGTGAAGTTCCAGTTCTGTCAGCTGCAGACCGAGTGGACCGATCCGATGGACCCCAACAACATCACGACCATAGGGTTTCGTCCTGACACAGTGGCTGCATTCTCGGAGACACGCACGATCGACCTGGGCAACTTGAGAGCGGGCGACAGCGTACCGCTACCGAGTCTCGAGTTCCGAGGCGGCACCGACGAGTCAGGCATGCAGATCGACGATGACGGCGATGGCAATCCAGCCGTCACAGCATGGGTGCGCACGCTACTCGGCTTGGAGATCGAGGTCTTTGAGACGATCACCATTCCAGCGTCTCTGACTCTCACGGCGCCGGATGCTGATACGCTGCAGGGCACACTCGACTTCAGTGCCGATGCGTTGATCGTCAGCTCGAACAACGTGATCATTGGCGCTGGGACACCGGTCACCATTACTCCTGACAGCAAAGCTGTGCCGGTGACGGTGAATCGTCTTCCAAGCGGGGCAGGTACAGACTGCAGTGACGTACCGAGCACCATTCAGTTCACCACGGTTCCTCCGCCTCCGCCCGTGTTGATTCCACCGCCTGAACCTGTGCCTTAGTGCCCTTACAGGCAGCACACTCGGCAAAGGCTGGAGCGGACCCAAGCGCATCGAGCCTGCCAGCGCCGCGAGCAACGCGCAGAATTCCAGAGTCGCGATCGATGGCGCCGGCAACGTCTTCGCCGTTTGGATCGACGTGGGCCGCGTGCGCGCCAGTCGTTGCGTGATCGGCCAAGGCTGGGAGCCAGCTGTCTCCTTCAGCGCCGAAGGGCAAACCACGGACTATCGCGCGATGGTTCAGTTGTTACGAATAGGCGACGTCAATCGGGCGCCTCGCATAGGACCGAGCCGATCTCGAGGATTCCAAGCGTCAAACGCTTCGACGTTCGAGCTCGCGGTCGAAGTTGGCGTTCGACAGACCGTGGAGCGCGTTTTGGGTTCTCAGTGAGGTCGGTCTACAAATCTGTGCGTTCGGTCGAATGTGGGTGGCACGCGCTTACATGGTGCAAAATCTGCAGCCAAACAACGCCGGTGCCTTGCGAGTGGGCGCTGCCCCGTTCGACAGCAGGCGTGTTCGACCGCGACAAGCTCAATGTGCGCTGGTCTGTCGAGAACGATCAAACGACGCTGCTGCGCGCCAGCTCTAAGGCTGACTGTCAGAACGACGCTTGGTTCTACGATGACGCGCTCTTTCCCACGCGCGTGATCGCTTGCGACTAGACGTGCGAAGAGATCAAAGCGTCGGAAGACTCGAGCATCGATTTGTTGCTCGGGTGCGCCACCCTCGTTCCCGGGTTATCTAACTAACAGAGTACAAGGAGGTTTGGCTTTAACGCGGTTGGGCGCGAGTAGAGCAAACGCACACGTTTGCGGTCACCTCGGGAGCAGACTTACCGGTCATACCTCTGTCGCAAGCTGTTGTGTCAGTCACCCAACGCCAGCCATCGTCACAGCAAGCTGGCTCCTGGCATGGTGCGTTGTTGTGTGGCTCCAAAATAGGTGAAAATAGGTCGTGCACCGAGACCCAGCGTCGATGGAGGAGATGCTCCAGAAGGGCAACGTCGCGCCCTGGCATTTCGTGGCGGCGATCGCTGCCGCGCCGGCCGGCATGTTACTCGCCGATGCGGCAGGACGTATCGTCTTGATCAACTCGCTGGTGGAGCAGCTGTTCGGTTATACGGGCACTGAGCTGATCGGTGAGTCGATCGAACGGCTCGTGCCAGCGCGGTTTAGGTCCGAGCACGGCGATCATATGCAGGGCTTCTTGAGTGATCCGCGCACGCGACCCATGGGCGCAGGGCGCGACCTGTACGGCTTGCACAAGGATGGTCGCGAAGTCCCGATCGAAATCGGGCTCAATCCGTTGCACACGCCCGAGGGTACATTTGTGCTGTGTTCTATCGTCGACAACACTGAGCGCAAAGCTGCGGAGCGCGAGCTGCGCGCTCACCGCGAACGGCTGGAAGAGCTCGTTCAGGAACGCACGCGCGAGCTGCAGCTGGCAAAGGCGGTCGCCGAAAAGGCGAGCCATGCCAAGTCCGAGTTCCTCGCGAACATGTCGCACGAGCTCCGCACGCCAATGCACGCGATTCTAGCGTTCGCGCAGCTCGCCGCGGAAAGGAAGCCGAGCGAGGAGGTGCAGCAAGATCTCGTGTGCATTCAGCAAGCCGGCTTGCGTCTACTCGCGCTCTTGAATGATTTGCTAGACCTCTCCCAGTTAGAAACCTCGAAGATGACCATCGACATCGAGCCGTGCGATGTGCGGCAGATCGTGCGAGACGTCTTGGAGGAGCTGAAGCCGTCGATAGAGGAAAAGTCTGTGCGGATCGAGTTGCAGAGCGCGCCGGGTTGCACGAGCCACGAAGCGCCCGTCGATCGGCGGCTCATACGCGAGGCCATGATGAACATCCTGGAGAATGCGGTGCGGTTCTCTCGTGAGGTGCAGCAGATCTTCGTGCGTTTCTCGCACGTCGAGCTGTCATCGGCGCCCGATCCCGCAGCGCACGCGCTGCAGATCGAATTCGAGGACGAGGCCATCGGTATTCCGCCAGCCGAGCTCGACGTGATCTTCGAGAAGTTTGTGCAGAGCAGCGCGACGCGAAACGCTGCGGGCGGCAAGGGCCTCGGTCTGACGATCTGCCGGCAGATCGTCAGGCTCCACTCCGGGACCGTACACGCACAGAACAATACGCGCGGTGGAGCAACATTCGTTCTGATCTTGCCACTGCAGAGTCACGCGCCGGCGAACGAGCAAACTCCACAGATCGCAGCAGGCTAAGCGCGCGGCGGGCAGTTGTCGGTTGGGATGTATGCGTCCGTGGCAGAACGTTGCTGACGCCACTTCGCCAATCCGAGGAAACCCTCCGCTAACCGCGGGCTAGCGATGGATATCTAGCTGAGCTTTGGATCGGCCGCTGTTAGCATGGACGAGTGCAGGAGCCTCTAGCTATTGTCGGAATAGGGTGCCGGCTGCCCGGTGCGAGCTCGCCAAATGATTTGTACAGCAACTTACTTGCAGGCAAAAATAGCATACGAGCGATTCCAGACGAGCGCGAGCTGCTGAAACGCCACACGAGCGCGGCTGAGCCAAGGAACTGCATCCCTGACTACGGCGGCTTTCTAGATGACATCGCGGCTTTCGACGCGGCGTTGTTTCGGTTCTCCGCACGGGAAGTCGAAGCCACCGATCCGCAACAGCGTTTGATCCTGCAAGTAGCTTGGGAAGCGCTCGAGGACGCCGCGGTCTCCATGGAATCGCTGCGTGGTGCGTTCGTGCCAGTGTTTGTCGGCTCGCTCGGCATGGACTACCAGAACATTCTGTTCTCGGACGCAGCAACGCTCGATCTCTACGGGGCGCTCAATACTACCTTTGGCGCGTTGGCCGGCCGGATCGCACACTGCTTCGACTGGAGCGGTCCAGCGATCGGACTCGACACCGCATGTTCGTCGTCGCTCACTGCGATGCATCTCGCTTGTCAGAACATCTGGAGCGGTGATGCAGAAGTCGCCTTGTTCGGGGCGACCAATGTGCTGCTGGCTCCGGAACCGAGCTTGGCATACACCCGTGCTGGTATGCTGGCGCCCGATGGGCAGTGCAAAGCATTCGATGCGCGCGGCGATGGCTTCGTTCGTAGTGAAGGCGCTGCCGCAATTGTCGTAAAACGACTGTCAGCCGCAGTGCGCGACGGCAATCCGATCTACGCGTGCGTGCGCGCCACATGGCTCAACCACGACGGCGGCAAGGGTCAATACAAGACGCCGAATCGTGTCGGCCAGCGCAACTTGCTGGAAGGCATCTACGCGCGTGCTGGTCTGTCTCCGCTCGACACGCAATACGTAGAGGCTCACGGTACAGGCACGCGCGCAGGTGATCCTGTCGAAGTGAGCGCGATCGGCGATGTTTTGTGTGCCGGTCGCCCGCACGCCGAGCCTTTGTACATCGGCTCGATCAAGACAAACATCGGCCATTGCGAAGCCGCCGCTGGTATGGCGAGCGTGATCAAGACCGCGTTGAGCTTGCGGCATGGCGTGATCCCGAAAAACCTGCATTTCAACGAGCCTAATCCGGCCATCGCATGGGATCAGCTTGCGCTGCGTGTGCCGACCGAAACGATGGAATGGCAGGTTCCGAAGGGTAAGGTTGCACGCGCTGGTGTCTCTTCGTTTGGTCTGACAGGCGTGAACGCACATGCGATCTTGGAAGCCGGTCCTGCGCGTCCTCAGCCTCGCGATATGAGTGGCCGAGCGACGGTCTGGTTGATCAGCTCGCCGGATCGTGCGCGCGCCGCGCTCACTTGTCAGCGTCTCGAGGATGTTGTGTCCAAGCCTGAGTTGCGAGCGAGCGCAGGGGCAGCTCATTCGATCGCTCGTACGCTCGCAATCGCGCGAAAACCGCACGAGCTTCGCACCGCTTTGTACGGCGACAGCGTCGTGCAGCTCACCGAGGCGCTGAGCGAGCTTGCGAGGAGTGGGCACGAAGCGAGTGCTTTCCTCGCAGCTTCCGTCACGCCGCCGCCCGTGTGCTTCGTTTACTCTGGTCACGGCGGACAGTGGCACGGCATGGGCCTCCGCTTATTCCACGAGCTGCCCGCGTTCGCCGCAACCTTGGAGCTCGTATCGCAGGCGATCGAGCGCGAGGCCGGGTTTCATCCAGTCGCCGAGCTCAGTCGCGCTGAAGGAGAAAGCCGCCTCGACGATCATGCGGTAGCACAGCCGACGTTGTTCGCGATGCAGGTAGCGCTGACTGACTTGTGGCGAAGCTTTGGTGTCGTGCCGGCTGCAGTGGTGGGGCACAGCATGGGCGAAGTGGCCGCCGCGTACGTCGCAGGCATCCTCGATCTAGAGAGCGCGGTGCAAGTCATCTGCCGGCGTAGTCGGATCATGAAGCGAGCGCGCGGGGAAGGCGGAATGCTCGTTGTGGATCTGCCTGAGCCTGAGCTGCACGCGTTGATCGCACAACATGCAGCGACGATCGGACTGGGTGTGCACAACAGCCCGATGTCATATGTACTGTCAGGAGATCGTGCTGTCTTACGTCAGATCTCGGCAGGTCTGGAGGCCAAAGGTGCATTCGCGCGGTTTGTTAATGTGGACTATGCGTCGCACAGTCCACAGATGGATCCGCTGAGGGAGGAGCTGCTCGATGCACTGTCACATGTGCGAGGTAAGCCCGGGCGGCTGCCCTTTCACTCGACAGTCAGACGTCACTTCGGTCGACGTCCGGAGGACGGCGCGAGCTTCGATGCCCAATATTTCTGGGAGAACCTGCGCGGTACCGTGCGTTTCGCTGAAGCCATCACGGACTTGGTAGAGAAGGGCGCCACGACGTTCGTGGAGATGAACTCGCATCCGCTCTTGTGTCAGGCGATCACGCAGACGCTGGCGCAGGGGCCGCGACCCTCGGCATTCGCGTCGATGCGTCGCAACGAAGACGAGCGCAGTGTGCTGCTGCGCACCGCCTCCGAGCTGTTTGTGCGCGGTGTGCCGATAAGCTGGGAAACACTGTTGCCAGATGCACCCTTGTTGCATCTGCCGCCCACCCCGCTGCGGGCGGAACGCTTCGCGATCGACTACAGGAAACGCGACAATCGAGGTGCACGCAGGGCGAGCGCTTCGCACGCGTTGCCGGTCGAGGTCGTCGCGCTGCCCGATCGACCTGCGGAGGTGCGCTGGCAAGTCACGCTGGATCCAGGCCGTCAAGCGCTCTGGGCGGGACACTGTGTCGAGGGCGAGCTGGTGTTCCCAGCGGCAGGGTATGTGGACTTGGCGCTTTCGCTCGCCGCCAGCGTCTGGGGATCCGGTGACGTCGCGCTGGCGACGCAGTCGCTTACCGCCGAGCAGTTCCGCTTCGAGCGCGCGCTCTACCTGCAGCAAGCGCAGCCGACCCAGTTGCACGTGATCGCGACCAAGCTCGCTGACGACCTGCTGCGCGTCGAGTTCGCGACCACCCATGCTCCGAGGCATGCCGCAGGCATGGTGCGGCGCTCGAGCGTGCCTGCCGAGGCGTCGGAGCGTTTGGATCCACGCGTCGATTGGGCGAGCGGAGTCGACGACCAGTCTGGGTTCTACGGTTTCCTGCACAGCCTTGGACTTCAGTACAGCGGTCCGTTTCGCGCTGTCACCCAAGCCTACTTTGGCGCGGGGAGGGGCTTTGGCAGTCTGACTCAGGATGACTCGCCTCGCGCTCACACTGGTTTTACGTTGCATCCTGCGACGCTCGACGCGTGCTTTCAGCTGGCGTTTTCGTGCGATGCGGACATGCGCGTGGGGGAGCCCACTTTGCTTCTGCCGACTGCGCTGGGCTCGCTCACTTGTTACGCGGGCTCGCTTGCTGACGCGCATTGGGTGAGCGCGCGCCGAGCTTCATCCACACAGGTGCGCGCGCTGACGGTCGACCTCGACATTTGGGGCGCGCAGGGCCAGCTGATCGCTCGCGTCGAAGGTTTCTCCGCGACGCGCCTCGACTCCACTGGGCCTACACACTCCGAGAATTTGCTGTGGGCGTTGGACTGGCCAGCGCAGCCGCTTTCGGATGTTCCGGCCGCGGAAGCGGTGCGACCGGGACGCTACCTCGTTGGTATGGACGACTCCGGATTGAGCGCGCGCGTGGCCGAGCTACTCGAAGCTCGCGGCAACCAAGTCATCCGGCTGACGCGCACGCTGCGCTTGCACGACCCTTTCGAGGTCCTTGCGCCGAACCGTGTGCGCATGCGTGCTGATGCAGCCGAGCATCAACAAGCGCTGCTTCTACACCTCACGAGCATGCCAGGTGGTCTCGATGGTTGGCTGGACTTCTGGCCCATGCTCGAGCGCCCACACGATAACTGCTCTGCGACGCTGTTGCTCGAGTCGGTACAGCGCGCTTGCATGGCCACCGTCGAATGCGTGCGTGCACTGAGTGGGTCGCAGCTTCATCCGCGGCTGTGGCTGTTCACGCGTCAGGCTCTCGAGGCAGAGGATGTTGCGCTCGGCGCGCGCGCAGTCGGTAGCGCACTTTGGGGCCTCGGACGTGTGCTCGGGCGTGAACATGGAGAGCTGCGCTGCACCATGATCGATGTCCAGGGCGACGTGACTGAGCTCGCCAAGAACATCGTGGACGAGCTTGCTGCGAACAGTGGCGAACGTGAGCTGCGTTTGAGCCGCGACGGCCGGCGAGTTGCACGGCTAGTGCCGGTCGTGCTCGCTGCGCCCGAGCCGCTGCAAGCTGCACACTCGGAGTCTGGATTTCTCGCTCCGTTTGTGATCGAGCAACGCGCAGGGGAGTTGCAGCTGTTGGCTGCGAGTGAGCCACCTGCGCGGTCTTCCGATCTGATCGTGGACATCGAAGCGTTTCGTGCGCCGCACCAACGGGACCTGCCGCTGCCGCTAACGCTTGGCGGTCGCGTCTCTCGAGTCGCCGCTGAGAGCGACGTGAGCATCGCGTTGGGTGCGCGCGTTGTTTGGGTCGCGCCCACTGTCGCGGTCACATCCGTTGTGGCAGTCGCTGCGAGGGAGGTCTGGGTCCTGCCCGACGAGCTCTACTTGCCGAGTGCCGTATCGAACCTCGCCCACTATCTCGCGGTGTTTCATGCACTGGTTGGCATCGGGCGCCTCGAACGCGGCAATCGCGTACTGATCTTGGCCGATGAGAACATCGCGCTGCCGGCTGTATTTGTTGCGCGTTGGGCGCGTGCACAGGCCGTTGTTGTAGCTGCACCCGATGTGATTCCGGCGCTACAGCGTCGCGGCATGCGAAACCTTGTCTCCACGCAAGACCCCTCTGCTGCCAACAGCGTGCGCGATGCCTTCCTCGACGCTCGGGCCGACGTGTTGTTCGTGGCCGGCGAGCTTCCTCCCGGGCTCAAGGTGGCTGATGTGCTCGAGCCCGACGGGCGCTGCGTGTGGCTCGCGGACGGCGAGCATGCGCACGCGCCGCGTGTCGGCGACAACCAAACGTTGCATGCAGTGGCGCTGGCGCGGGCACTGCAGCTCCGTGAGCCCCGGCTCCGCGAATCACTGCAGAAAGTATGCGCGCTGCTCGAGCACAACGAGCTGCCGATCCTTGATTTTCCGACGCACAAGCTCGATGCGTTGCGCACGCGCAGCCTGGAGCGGCCGGCTTGGGGAGCCGTCACGCTGGAGCGAGCGCGCATCTCGGTGGAGCGCGTTCCAGGCGCCGTGCGCAGCGACCGTAGCTACTTGATCACCGGGGGTCTCGGTGGCCTTGGGCTTGCCGTTGCACGTGTGCTTGCTGACGCGGGTGCGCGCTCGCTCGTCCTGGTGGGACGCTCCGCCCCTTCGCCGGAAGCGCAGGCTGCGATCGATGCACTGAGAGCACAGCGAGTGATCGTCACAGCGCTGCAAGCGGACGTGGCGATCGAGCACGACGTTCAGCGCGTGCTCCGCTTCATCGAAGACCGGCTGCCACCGTTGGCTGGCGTGGTGCATTCAGCGGGCGTGCTCGCGGACGGTATTTTGGCGCGGCAAGACGCTCACCGTTTCATGCAAGTGTTTCCTGCCAAGGTCAGCGGCGCCTGGAACCTAGCGCAAGCGGTCCAGAAGCTCGACCTCGACTTCTTTGTGCTGTTCTCGTCTGCTGCCGGGCTGCTCGGCTCGCCGGGGCAGGGTAACTACGCGGCTGCAAACACCTGCCTCGAGGGCATCGCCAGCGCGTTGTGCGCCCGCGGCGTGCGTGCCAAGGCCGTGCAATGGGGGCCTTGGTCCGAGGTTGGTTTGGCGGCGCGGCCGGACCGCGGCGGCCGCCTTTCCTCGCGCGGTTTGCCGAGCCTTTCGCCGCGCATGGGAGGTGAGCTTTTTATGCAGGCGCTGGGTCTGCGAGAGACCGTGGTTGCGGCGATGCGTTTCGAGGCACAGGCCTGGTCCGCAAACATTCCCGGTGCAGCCGATGATGCACGCCTAGAGCGCGCTCTGCGTCTGCCCATGAGTCCAGTCAGCAAGGTTGCACCTCCCGCACCCGTGTCTGCCGTGTCTGCCGTGGCAGCACAGCTGCCGACTGCGCCGCTGTCGGCGTCAGCGATTCAGAGCTCGCCTAACAAGAACACCTCGGACGACGTGATGGCGACGCTGCGGAACATCGTCGCGAGCCTGGCGCATCTGCCCGCTGCACGTGTCGAGTCCGGGCAGCCCATCACAGCTTATGGTCTCGACTCACTGATGCTGGTCGAGCTGCGAAGCGCTATCGCACAGCGGTTTGCTCATGACGTTCCGATCGCGTTCCTGGTCAAGGGGCCCACCCTGAGCGACCTCGCGCTAAGGATCAGTGCACCCGAGCGTGAGTCCGCGCCTGCTAAGCCTGTCACTCCAGAGCCGCTCGAACCATTAGAGAATGCTGAGCAGCCCGCGCTCGATGCGCGGCTGCCCGATGATATTCGACCGGCCGGACCCGCGCGCGCGCGCACTGTGCGGCGTGTGCTGGTCACCGGTGCAACTGGTTTTCTCGGTCGCTACTTGGTCAAGGAGTTGCTGGAACGTGGTGCCGAAGAAGTGATCTGCCTGGTTAGAGCAGACAGCGAAGAGAGCGCGCACGCGCGCGTGCAGGCGCTGCTTCCTCCTGCGTTGCGCGCGTTGCCTGCGCTGCGCGTGATCAGCGCGGACTTGGAACGTGATCACCTCGGGCTCAGCGGAGAGCGTTTGGAAGAGCTTACTGCCAACGTGGATGCGGTGATCCACAACGCCGCTGTCGTGCACTTCGGGAAGAGCTACGCAGCGATCCGTCAGGCCAACGTTGGATCGTGGGTGAGCTTTCTCCGTGCAGCTGCACAGACGCTGCCGACCTTGCATCTGATCTCCTCTTGGGCCGTGTTCTCGACGCGAGCGCATGCCGGTAAGCCAGTGCGCGAAACCGATTGGCCCAGCCAGATGCCAAGCGGCGGATACCGCGAAACAAAGTACGTGGCAGAGCTGCTCGCGCGCGCCGCAGCTGAGCGCGGCTTTCCAGTGCAGGTTCATCGGCCTGCGTTGATCGGCCTGCACGCACACACGGGTGAGGGCAATCCGAAGGAGCTCTTCAGCGCGCTGTTCACTGTGGTCGTGTTGTATGGCCTAGCACCAGACCTCGACTTGGCAGTGCCGTTTGCGCACGTGGATGCGGTGGCCGAAGGCATCGCGCGCGTCGTGCTCGACGGTGTGCATACCGAGTTTAACTATCACTGGGCCAACGAACACTCGGTGGGCTGGCACGACTTGCTCGACTGGCTCGAGGCGGAGGGGACACCCGTCGCTCGAATGCCGTATGCAGAGTGGCGCAAGGCCGTCGTGCCGCACGTGAACGGAACCCCGTTAGAACCGTTTATTGCTGTGTTGCCTGAGACCTTACCCGCGAACGGGCTCGGGTACCTCGATGCAGCGTTGCGCACGAACCAGCCCCAGCCGTTCGACACCGCGCGAACGCGCGCGACAGTCCCTGGCCTGCTCGACGGGCCCGCGATCGTCCGCGAAGCCTGGCGAAGCTTTGTTCAACGCGTGCGCCGCGAGAACGCGTCGCGAGCGTAGGTCACTTCCCCGAGCTGCACGGTGGATAGCTCTGGAAAGTTGTTCCTTGCCATCCCATTTGTGCCGCTCACAGCTGCAGACACGCAGCGCTAGCGACGCCAGCTTCGGACGTGTGTGACGGGGCAGCGTTCGGTTGTGCCACGGCCGTGTCTGTCTCTGAACCTGCCACCTGCTACGGAGAAGCTAAAAATACCCCTGTCTGGCTGCGCCACACGCAGTTTTTTTGCTATGAACAAGCCGTGTTGCTGAGCTTCGACCGCTACGTTCTCGATCCGATCAACAGAGAGCTACGCTGCTCAGACGAATTGGTGAAGATCGACCCCCAGCAGTTCGATCTGCTGAGCTTGTTTCTTCATCATCCAGGCGAGTTGCTCAGCCGGCAGCAGATCATGGACTCGGTCTGGCAGGGCCGCTTGACAGCGGAGAGTGCGCTGAGCGTGGCTGTTGCCAAGCTGCGCAAGGTGCTGGGCAGGACCCGAGACGGTCGCGATTTCGTCGAGAATCGCTACGGACGCGGCTACCGCTTCCTGCTGGAGGTGAGCGTTCCGGCGGTCGAGCGACACGCGAAGGTTGCGTCAGCGCCTGCGCAGCTGACGGCGGCACGCGACCGGCTCGTCGGACGTGCCGCCCAGCTCTTGCGGTTGATCGCGGCCGCTTCCCAGGTGCGTGCGGGCGGCAGCGGAGGTCTGATGTTGATCTGCGGCGAGCCTGGCATCGGCAAGACTCGCCTTGCCGAGGCGCTGGAGCAGGCCATCGAAGGCCAGCCTGAGTCGCCGCTCGTCGTGTGGGCGCGTTGCCAGGCAGAGGCGAGCACGCCACTCTGGCCCGTTCGGCAGATCATGCAAGCGCTGGCGAGAGACGGCTTGGTGAATGCCGAATCGTTGCCGCCGTTAGCGGCTGCCAGCCAGTCGAGCCTCGCAGCTGCGCCTGCAGCGTCATTCGAGGTCGCGTCTGAACGGTACTTCAGCGCGCTGAAGTCTGGGGCAGGCATCGATCACGGCACGCTCGATGCGTTGGCGCACCGTCTGATCGACGCAAGCCGGCGTCGCGCGCTGCTGATCATCGTAGACGACATACAATGGGCAGACAGCGCATCGCTGCGTGTGTTGACCTATGTGACCGACGCAGTGCAGCGCGCGCCGCTGCTGTTGGTATGTGGTCTGCGCTCTGGAGGCATGGCCTTGTGGGATCAAGGCCACGCCGGTCAACGTGAGCTTTCGAACCTGTGGAACCATCGCAACTGCCAACGACTCGATCTCGGACGCTTGAACGCGCGTGATGTAACCGAGTACGTGCAAGCGCACGTTGGTGAGAGCACCGTCGATGTCACTGAGGTCAGTCGGGTCTTGTTCGCGCGCTCTGAAGGCAACCCGTTCTTCATGGTCGATCTCTTGCGTACACTCGATTCGGCAAACACGCAGAATGGTCTCGTGCTCCAGCCCTCGCGCATGGCGCTCGAAGCACTGCGAGGTCGGCTTGCGGACTTACCCGCGCCGCAGCGTGCTGCGCTGAGTGCCGCAGCGGTGATCGGCCATGACTTCGACCTCGGTCTTGTGAGTTTCATGACCGACAGTCCACCGGCAGCGCTCCTCGGCATGTTCGACGCGCCGATCGTGCGGCAGAGGCCCCACAGCGTTGCAGGCGTGTTCTCCTTCGAGCATGAGCTTATCCGCGAGCTGCTCTACCACGAGCTGCTTCCACAAGAGCGCAGTGAGCTGCATCTACGGGCGGCGGAAGCACTGCTGCGCAGGCGTGCGGGCGGCGGCGAGGTCACGGATGCAGAGCTGGCACATCACTTCCTCGATGCACAGCCGTGTGGCGATGTAGAAGTCGCAATTGCTTATGCGCAGTCAGCGGCAGCCGAGGCGTCGCGCTTGGCTGCACATGCCGATGTTCGTGCACTGCTCGCGCGCGCCCTCGATGTTCTTCGGTTCCACGTCGCGCCGCAACCACACATAAGAGCAGCGTTGCTCTTGCAGCAAGCGATGGTGGAGCGCATTCAGGGCGACGCTGCTTACAGCTCGCACGTCACGACAGCGGTCGCGATCGCGCGCGAGCATCGTTTAGGGCGCTTGCTCGCGACTGCGGGCCAGCTCCTCAGCGTGAGTCCGGGCGTGGCATCTCCTGCGGAAGCAGGGGCGGTGTTGCAAGCGGCGAACGAGCTGCTCGCGTCTGATGACTTCGAAAATCTGGCCATCGTGCGCGCACAGCTCGCGTGGGCCACACCCGCTAGCCGCAGCGCGCGCTGCGTCGAGCGTCTTTGCGAAGAAGCCCGTGACTTTGCAGATAGGAGTCGATCGTCGACCGCGCGCGCCGCGCTAAACGATACGCTCTTGTATTTCAGTGGTGGTCCTGACTCGTTCGAGCGCGCTGAGCAGATCTCACTCGACATCGAGCGCCAGTGCGCGGAGCAACCAGACATCGCAACGCACGTGCGCGAAAGCTACGTCGCGCGCGCGCGGCTGGTCCGTGCCATGCAACAGGGCAATCGCCAAGCGCTCTCGCTGGCCATCGACGCGCGCTCCGCGCTGGTGTCCCGGCTCCGCAACGCCGAGCTGACGTGGCATCACGATCGCATGCTGCTCGTCAAAGCGATGAATGAAGGTTCGTTTGCGCGGATCAACGTCGATCTGACCGCGCTGCGCGAACGCGCTCGCCGCCTGGAGCTGCACGCCGCGCAGCTGCTTTCGCGGCTGGACTACTCCGTGTTCCTGTGCCGAACAACTGATGTGAGCGGTCTCGCGTCGCGGGTACGGACGAGCTTGGCGCCTGCCGAGCACGACTCGGCCCACGTGCGCGCGGGCAAGATCCGCAGCATGGTCGAGTTCGGTCTCGTAGAAGAGGCTGCTACGGCTATGGAGCCTTTTTCAGTCACGGCGCTCGATGATCTGCCGCGTGACCAAGGGTATTTGGCCGTGTTGTGTCACCTGAGCGTGGGTGCTGTTGCCGCTGAAAGCCGCGAACAGTGTGAGGCGCTGCTGCGTCTCTTAGGCCCTTACGGTGAGCTCTACGCCGCCTCCGCATCTTACCATTGTGAGGGCTCGGTGGCCTCGCACTCGGGCATGTTGTGCGAGGCGCTTGGTCAGCACGAGCACGCGCGCAAACACTACACGTTCGGCTTGGAGCGCGAACAGGCCTTTGGACTGATGCCGGCAGCTGCAATGACCGGCTTTCGCCTGGCGCGCCTACTGCTGCGCGAGCGCCTCGCGCACGACGATGGCGCGTCGCTAGTCGAGTACGTCCGCTCGGAAGCGTTGCGCATGGGCATGGAGCCACTGCAGCGCGCAGCGATCGAGCTCTCACGCAACTTCAGCCTGCGAGCGCAATCGCTGACGTTGTGACCGTGGATCTCTCTTTGTGAACGTAGCTGGAGCCAAGGTGTTCACTCCGGTGAATGACGCGCGTGAAGGTTTGAGCAATGGCCACGGATAACGGATTGTAAACAATCTGAGCAGCGTTGTTGCGATTGTCCAACACTGTCGAAAGAATTCGGCAAGCCTTCGCGGGCTCACGGCGCTTGTTAGTTGAGCGCAGAACGTGGAAGCTGTTTGGCCGTTGAAGTTGCACAACTTCGATTCCCAACGCGAAGGACTCGATATGGAAGGCACGTTTCAACCGCAGCTGGCCAAGCTGCATGACTGCGCTGGCGGCGGGACCTGCTTGGCGCTCGCATGCATGCTGCTTTCTACGGCCACGAGCTGCTCGCTGGAGTCTTCTCCTGTGGGAGGTAGAGCCGACTCGAAAGAAAAGGCTCGGGGTTGGCGGCCGGCCAGTGCGGAGCCGCAAGCTTCGAACCGAGGGCGCGCTGACCTCGACGCCGGGGTCGATGCTAGCCAAGGGGATAAGTCAGTTTCACAGTCTGGTCCGCGCAATGCGCGTGACGCAGCGCTGAAAGCAGACGATGCGGCGGTAGCTGTGCCGCCGCCTACCGCTGCAGACGGTGGGAGCTCGAGAGTGGTGGATGCGGAAACGCCGATTCCGATGATGCCGTCCGCCGCTCCGCATGACGCTTCCATCGCGATCGATGCGGCGACTCCTCCGCTGGACGCCTCAGGCTCCAGCGAGAGCCAGCGCGAGACGCTCGATTGTCAGCCCGGCCAGTACACAGGCGAGTTTAGCGGAGAGTTGGCGGCCGCCGGGATCTCGGTCAGCGTCGTCGCCGGCCCGGTCGCGGCCACCTTAACGCTCGCCGCCGACGGGCGTTACCTCGATATCAGCGACGCAACCGTGTTCGGAAGGGACGCGCTGGGCAGCACAGTCCGGGCGACGCTGACGGGCAGGGTCAACTGCGCGACGCTCGAGATCGAGGATGGGCAGCTCGAGCGCGGCCGGTACTACAATGCTGCCAGAAGGGCCTCGCTGTCATTCGACGGTGTCGCAAACGGGACGTACGCGACGAACCCGCATGGACTGCAGGGCACTTGGTCGGTGTCAGCGCGAATCGCAGAGATCATCACGGGCGAGGGCGAGTTCACTCTCGTGCGAAGCGAGTAGGCATCCGAAGAGCGCGTGTCACGCGAATCTTTGTGCCGCAGTGTCGGCCGCGACTAGATGTGCTCTGAGTCGGACGCCTAGTTTGTTGAGGTCGTTCGCCGCTTGCTCCATTTGGCGTGTGGAGCTGAGACTCTGCACGGTGACGTCGCGAATCTGCTTCATCGCGTGATGAATTTGGACGGTTCCGGTCTCTTGCTGGCTCGCGCTGGCAGCGATCTGCGCCGCGCTCTGAGAAGCGGTGTCGACGATCTTCGCGAGTGCTGAGATGCTCTCGTCCGCGCGTGCGATCACCTTCGAGGCAGCGACTACGCTCTGGCTGCAAGCCGTAGAGTTGGCTACCAAGGTTCCCGTCGCGGCCTGAACATCCTGGATCATCTTGCGTACTTGCTCGGCAGCGCTTTTGGTTTGGCTCGAGAGCTTCCTGACCTCGGATGCGACCACGCGGAATGTGGCGCCGTGCACGCCCGCACGCGTGGCTTCGATGGCAGCGTTCAGCGCGAGGATGTTGGTCTGTTCGGCAATGTCAGCGACGCTCAGGATGAGGCCGCCGATCGTATCTGCTGTGTGGGCCAACTCGGACGTGCTACGCGCCGAATGCTCCACGAGCTCACTGACCTGTTGCATCGCCTCCAGCGACTCTTGAACAACACGCCTCCCGGTTTCGCCATGGGCGGCGGATGATCGAGCACTCTCGGCCACGCTCTGTGCGCGCTCGCGCGCTTGCTGAGATGATTGGACAACCTCGTCCACTGAAGCCACAGTTTGCGTGACAGCCACCACCTGCTCGTGCGCGCCGGTAGCTTGTTGATTGGTGGCCGCAACGATCTCAGCGGTGGATGACACCAAGTGTGCCGCTGTTTCGGAAATAGCAGTCAGGAGACCCTCGATGCGGGCGCGCGCGTCACGCTCGGTGTCTGCGGTGACCATCGTCCGACTGAGGTTCTCAGCCATGTTGTTGAATGACTTCGCGAGCGCCCCGAGCTCGTCGGTCGTACCTGTCGACGTGCGGTGTTGGAGATTGCCTGTGCCGATCTCAGCTGCACCACGGAGCAGCATGTGTACAGGCCTCAGTATGGAAAGTGTCAGCATCAGACCTATGACCAGGCACGCACCCACGATCGCGATGCCGCCCCACACGACCACTCTCAAACAGGTGTTTGCGGCGGCCTGCGCGCTGTCGGCGCGCTGCCGCAGGAGCTCGTGCTCGGCGCCTTTCATCGTTTCCACGATGCTCCGCACGTCTTCCAGCGCTACCTGATAGCCGCTCGAGGAGACGCTCGCCGAAACATCGTGCCTGCCCATCCCTTGCCGCTGAGATGCAAGACGCTCTAGCGCCTCGAAGACCCGGTCGACCTGTGCCTTGAGCTCCGAGACACGGGTTTGCTGCATCGGATTGTCGCGCGTTCGTTCTGCAAGCCCACTGATCGCTTCGGCACCTCGCACACGCGTGTTGTTGAAAACTCCCCGCTGTGCCTCATCTCCAGTGATCACAAAGCTTAAAACGCTCGCTTCGGCGCGATTCGCCGAACGTGGAACAGTTTCAAGCAGCTCGATCACTGCCCGTGTGTGCACTACCCATGCATTGTCGGCGATCAGTCGCTCTGTGGTTTTGTACACAAACGCGCTGAGAAGGCCGCCGCCAAACAAGATCACGCCGAAAGCTAGTGCAATGCGCCAACCAACAGTCATGTTCTAATGTCAGATCCTACGCATGCACCTGTCAACTTACGCCCTCAAAGTTATCAACTTCTGCGACGACATCGCAGCCGAATGTCGGAGAGCTGGACAACCTCGCTGACGCGGCCCCGCGCCCATGTGGCTGCCTGACTAGGGCCGCGCCGTCTCGGAGTGGAGCAGAAAATTCGCGAGCTCGGCGACGAGCTGCGCGTCGACCTTGGTCGTGGTACGCATGGTTGCTTCGAGCGCAAGAATAGCGACGCCTGCGCTCACGATGCCGCCCGCGCTGCTGCCACACAGGAGGACGGGTTGGTAAGCTTTTCCAGAGGAGTCAGTCCATACTTGTGTCAGGCCAGTCCCGGCGCTGTCACTCTCCGAGAGCATCGCGGTTTCGGGTTCTAGGTCGCCTGACTGCTGAGACCAGAAGTCGCCGATCAAACGTTGCAGCAGGCGGTCGGGCGGCAGCAGCTCGTGGGTGGCGGCCAAGCGCAGCTCGACGGAGTCGACCAGATACAAGTGTCCTCCCACTGCTCTGCGCGACTCGCACAGGAGGTGAAGCGCACGCTCGGCGCGTTCGGCGGAGTCTTGAGCATCGGCCATCACGTTGGCGATCATCGCGATCGCAGACCCGCGCGAGCCGAGCTTACTGTTGCCGATAGTGGTGGCCTCATAAGGCGACAGCGGCGGCGCAACCATCACATCAGCAGCGCACGCTTCGTCGATCACGTGCTGGTAACGCGTCCCGAGCGGTGAGCCGCGCCCGTGGCGATATTGTTCGGCGGTCAGTCGTGCGAAGCGCTCGACGCCATCACGGTCGCCGGCCCAAATTGCCACGCGCGTGCGCGCTTCATAGCTGGCTCCGAGGAGCAGGCCGCTCACGCCTTTTGCGAGCTGTTGTGCGATCAGGTCGTCCAGCCGCGTCACCGCCGCATCATAGTTGCCGAGCTTCGCGTCGGCGAGCGCGAGCGCGCGCGCGACATCGTGTGTGGCTGAGACGAGGCCGAGTCGGTCTGCTGCAGCGAGCGTGCGGGCGGCAAAAGCCCGGGCTTCTTCAGCCCGGTTCAACGCAAGCAGGGTCTCGGTGTAAGCCGAGGCAGCGTTCGGCCAGGCCATGATCGCCCGCGCCGGCAAGTGCGGCTCGGGCGTCGTCAACTCGAGGCAGCGCTCGTACGCGTGCAGCGCAGCCGTGAGGTCACCACGCACACGTTGGTAATGCCCTTCCGCGAGGTGCGTGTACGCGTGCCAACCGGTGTGGCGCTCGGCGAGGGGCGCAATCCTCGCCGCGACCTGTTTGACACCGGTCAGATCCCACGCGGCTGCGTGCACGTTGATGTCGAGCGCCAACATGTTCGTGAACATCTGAGGTCGGTTCGACTGCAAGGCGAGCAGCTCAGCTTGTTTGCGGTAGCGCTCTGCGCCTGCGAGGTCGCCCTGCTGGAGCTTCACGGCTTTTCGCAGGTACATCGCCGTGACCTTCTGCATCGGGTCTTGGTCGAGGATCTCCGCCCAGTTCAACGCATGCGTAAGGCCCATCGCGGCCTCGTTGATCCCGATGCCGAACGCGATCGCATAGCGGATCGAGGCCACGATGAAAGGGTCTTGGCCCTGGACATTGACCAAGGCCTCATAGGCCTTTTCCCAGCGGGAAACAGCGCGCTCGGCCTGCCGGAAACACGTGGACTCCATGGTCGCGAGCGCGTTTTCGTAGATCGAGGAGATCAGCGGCGAGAGCGCTACGAACGGTTCGAGGATGGCTGGCAGTGTGAGCAACAGCGGGATGTCGAGTGTGCGCGCGCCGACCGCGATCGAGATCACCACGTAGTGGACGAGCAAGCGGATCGCTTCGTCAGGCGGGTACGTGCGTGCAAGCTCTGGCGTCGCAGCATAACGCTCCGAGACAGTTTGCAGCGCCTTCATGAGGCGCTGACCTGCGTCCGTGACATCGGCGTAGCTGCGCCAATCAGCGAGGCCCGAGTCGAACTCCAGCTGCCGGAACCACTTCGGCGCAGCCGCCCAGTACAGCTCTTCGCCTCCTCCCACGCTGACCAGGCACAGCCAATGGCGCAGATCGCATTGCTCACGAGCTCGCCGCGAAAGCGCGTGAGAGCGCACGAGCGCACGGGTCAGCGTGTCGCTCACGAGCTTGAGGTCGAGGCCAGCGTTGGCCATGAGCTCCACATTGTCTTTCGGAGCAGCCAACAGCGGCAGCAAGCTCGCGAACATGCGTTCGTCGTCTCCGGCGAGCAAGAAATGCCGAGCGACTTGCAGACTGGTTCGTCCGGTTCGCTCGAACATGTGGGCGAGCGCGAGATGACGTGCGCGGACGGTCGTAGCGTCAAGGCCCGCGATGACTGCGGGTCCTGCTGAGCGCTGTGCGAGTGAGAACGAGCGCCCGTCGCCCGCGAATACTTGTCCAGCGATCAGCGCGTCGAGCGCGTAGTCGACCTGGACAGGGTCTTCGTTCGGCTCGAGCATGCGCAGGTCGTCACGCGAGAGCACGTGTAGCTCCGAGAGCGCGTGCGCTTCGGCGAGCCTGCGCGCGAGTGGCCCAACAGCATCGACGCGCGCGCGAAACGCGTCGTCCGCCGTGGCCGGCAGATCCGCCGCTGTAAGCTGTTCGGGCAGGCTCCAACCGCTGCCTTCGTAGCGGATCGCACCGTGGTCTACGAGGTGCTGCGCGAGCTCCATCGCGCGCCGCGGATTTCCGCCGCCGACCTCCTGGATCCGCGCGCTCAACAGGACAAGGTTCGGCACGTCGTCGAAGACCGAGCCTAGCAGGTGTTCGGTCTCGCTCGCGGTGAGCGGACGCAATTCGAGAGACTCGCAGCGGTCCTGCAAGAGTGCGATCGGCGCCGCAGGCGATTGGCCGGGCACGCGTTCGATCGAGGTGAGCGTGAGCAGCGCGCAGCTGCGCGCCCGCTCGGCGAGCGCGACCAAGAGCCCGAGTGAGCTTTCGTCGATCCGATCCGCGTCGTCGACTGCGACCAATATCGGTTGTTCTTTCGTCGCTTGTGCGATCCAGCGCGCAAGTGCGCGTGCGAGCGCAGCACGTTCGACTGGCGGTCGCGCAAAGCTTCGCAGGACAAACGCAGTGTCGTTCGCCGCGGTACCAGCGGGCTCGAACAGGATCTCGAATGCATTGGCTTTGCGGGCGGCAGTGACTGCCGCGCGAGGCATCGTTTCGAGCAAGCCAGCGGCCAGCTGCCGAGCCGCCGCAAACCCTTCGCTCGCACCGGTCGCGTCGGCGCGCAGGACACACGCTCCGCCCATCTTCGCGTCGAGCACGCACGCCGCGAGCATGCGCGAGCGCCCCGAGCCTGCCGCGCCCGCGATCGTGATGCCGCGTCCGCGCCCATGAAGCGCGCTCTGCAAGTGCTGGCGATAAACCGCGAGCGGCTCATCACGACCGACCAACGCCGGAGCGACGAGATATGCCTTTGCCACGCTGAGCGGCTCGGCGCGCGTGATGTTCGCGAGTGTCGCGAGGCGTTCCATCACCTCGAACGCGGAGCGCGGGCGGAGCGCAGGTTCGAGCGCGATCAGCGACATCACCAGCTGATCGAGCGCCGGTGGCAGCTCGGGAACGATCGCAGAAGGGCGTTGTGGCTTGTGCGCCCAGCGTTCGGTGAGCTGGGAAAAGTCTGTGGCGGGGTACGCGAGGCGGCCCGTCAGCACGTAGTACAAGGTGTTTCCGAGTGAATAGAGATCGGTACGCGCGTCGAGCGCGTCGCGGGTGACCACTTCTGGCGCGACGAAGGGCGGTGTACCGACCGGCTGTGCAGCTGCGCCCATCGGCACAACCGCGCCGAAATCGATCAGCTTCGCGTGACCGTCGCGCGTGCAGCGAACGTTGCGCGGGCTGACGTCGCGGTGCACGAGCCGACGCGCGTGCAGCAGCGCGAGTGACGAGCAGACGTCGAACAGCGTCTCCGCCGCTTCGCGCCACGGCATCGGCGCGCGCTCGCGCAGGTCGCCACCATCGAGCAACTCCATGGTGTAGAACGGGCCCGCGGCGTCGAGCCCGTACTCGTACACTTCGATCACACGCGGGTGAGCGAGCTGCGCAAGCGTGCGGAACTCGCGCTCGAACAACGTGGCTGCCTCGCGGGCGCGCTCTGGGTCCTCCTGACCGAGCAGTTGCTTCAGTGCGAGCTCGCCGCCGGCAGCCGTATCGACAACACGGTACACACAGGCCATGCCGCCGCGGCCGAGCTCGGCGATGACCTCGTAGCGGCCACCGATAAGCGGCGGCGGAGCGTCCGGCGCGCGAGGCGCCTGTTCCGCTGGAGGCTGACGAGCGACCATGTCTCGCTATCTTATCGCGGAGAGCGGGCTGCCACGCGCGCTCTCATGCGTGCGATGGGTGATGCTGCGTGTGCGCGATCGTCGCCGCACTCACGCCGGCTCATGCGCTTCGCGCACATCACCTGCCGTCTACCGATCATGCTGACTTGCTGCGCAGCGCGATGTGTCCGTATTCCCACGCGACTGCGGCGAACAAGCCGGCGCGCGATTTGGGCACGTGGAGCTTCTGGGCCTTCAACACCAGCTGCACCATGCGCTCGCCTTCTTCGAAACGACCGCTGCGCACGAGGTGTGCCGCTGACAGCTGCAAGAGCTCGACGCGCTTGTCGGCAGGTGCGTGCTCGGCAGCGATCGAATAGGCCTTGGCGGACTCGTAGCCACGCCGGCAGTGGGCTTGTGCTGTCGCCAGCATCACCCAGAGCGCGTGCAGCTCGACCTCACGGTTGAGCTGTGCACTGTTCCTCGAAGCAAACCAGCTCACTGGATGGCTTTGTTTGGGATCGTGGCATGTAGTGAGCCCGATGGGATCACGCCGCGCGCGCAGATCGTTGACGCTGCGATGGACAGTGCTGGCGTGGCCGCTACCAGCGGCACTCCGGTAGCGACTGCCACGCAGACCTTGAGCGAGGCGGGTCGCCCTGGTGCAGGCGCGGTGAGCACGACTGCGGGCTTCGGGGGATGAGCATCGCAGGCGCAGGCGCTGCAGCGGGTGTCGGCACCGGCGGAGGTTCGACCGCTGCGGGCGCACCGGCTGCAGTCGGAGGGATGAGCGGGGCTGCCTCTGATGGCGGCAGTGGCTCCAGTGCTGCGATGGGTGCTCCGAGCGCGGGTTGCGCGCTCCGCTCCCCACGCCCGGCGAGCGGTGCACGACACGCCGACCAGAAAGTCGACGGCACCGCGCGTCGAGTTGGGATACATGGGTCGATTGGCAATCCTCGAACTCCGCGATGGACAGCGCTGACCGACCCGCCTAATACAGCAGCAGCCATGGTCAAGCGCACTGCGCCCAAGAACCCCACGCCCCCCGCGAAAAGCGCGAAAAAGGCCGAGAATGCTAGCGCGCTCATCGCAGCGCTGGAGCACCCGCACAAAGACGCGATCGATCGCTTGATCGCGCTCACCAGCTCCGCAGATCCGCGCATCGAGCTGCGCTGGAAGTGGAATGCGCCGAGCTTTGCGCTCGGCGATGACTTCGCGACCTTCCACTTGCGGGCGAAGGAGGGCGTGATGATCATCATGCATTTCGGAGCGAAAAAGCGCGCAACCCCGTCTGCCGAAGCGATCGCCGATCCCAAGGGCTTGTTGACCTGGCTGGCAAAAGACCGCGCGCAGATCACGTTTGCCGACCTTGCTGCTGTTGAGGCGAACAAGAAGAGCTACGTTGCGCTGATACGCGCCTGGATCGCAGTCCTTTCGTAAGCCGTTTCTCAGAAAAAGAAGCGCGCATGTCACGGGGCGCCCGGATGCCGCAGGTGAGAGCATGCTCGCCGGCCCGGAGGCTCGCCTCGGACACATCACGTTCGGTCGCTGGCGGGCCGAGCTCGCGCGCTGAGGTCGCAGGCGCATGCGAACGCACCGGGAGCCACCGGTGCGTCGCTGCTTGTGAGCGCGATCAGCGGCTACATTCGTAGCTCGCCGCGCTGTTTGGATCGGCGCCGTTGCGTAGCGTCGCCCGGCCTGGGTAGGCGCAGATCAAGGCTTCTCGGTCAGGCGCGCCAGCGCTGTACGTTCCGACCACTTCGCTTGGAGCGCGATCGGACTCGACCCACGCTTCGAGCGCGGCGGCGAGGTTGCGTTCGGGTGCCGCTCCGGGCGGCGGTGCGCTGCTCTGACCGAATTGATTCGGACCATTGCCTAGACCGCAGTGCAGGACACCTGGCGCCTCAAACAAGCGCAGTGCGTTGTCAGCACCCGCGTTGCGCGCGAGCTTCCGCTGGAGTGACTGCGTCAGCTGCGCAGGCACGCCAGCGTCGGCCAAGCCTTGCCACAGGATCAACTTGCCGCCCCGCGCGAAGAACGGGCCCAGACGCGGCTGTACGTCGAGATCCGTCGCAAACGCGTCCTCGAGCTTCGGCAGGTCGCGCTCGAAGTCGAACGTCTCGGGCGTCGCAAATGGCGCTTGGACGAGGTCTTGCAGCCAGCCGCGTGCGAACTGGTAGTGCGCCGTCGGCGCCGCTTCATTGAGACCCATCCACTCCGCCCAACCGACCGCGGGCGTCGCTTCGTGACCGGACGGGAAGAAGCCCCACGCCAGCCTGCGGCCATTGCGATCGCGTTGGCCTTCGTAAATCTGTTCGAGCGCTGCGATCTGCGGAGCTGTGAAGCACGTGTCTGCGCTGACCGTGCCGCACGCGAGCGCAGATGTGTCTAATCGACAAGCCCGTGGTGTGGACACAACTCCGTCGACTTGACCATCCAGCGCATCACACTGCTTCATCACTTCTGACTGTAAGAGCGGTGTTTGCTGCGCAGTCAAGGCAGCGCCGTCCGGTAGCTGAGCCTGCACTGTGGAGATGAAGATGGACGCCATGGCCGAGAGGCTCCACGCAGGCGCGCCTGCGATGACTCCGTCGTAGTCCTCGGGGAAGCGCGAGGCTTCCATCAAACCTTGGCGACCACCGTTGGAGCAACCGATGAAATAAGAGTGATCAGGCCCGCGCCCGTAGTACTCGCGAATCAGCTCTTTTGCGACGACCGTCGTCACGTGAACTCCGCGCCAACCGTAGTCGCGCACAAGCGCGGGGCGGCCCTTCGCCCAGCTGCTGTCGAGGTCCGAGCTCCCGACGTGGCCGGTGTCGGTCGATGCGCTGGCGTAGCCCGCACGGATCGCAGCAGCGAGATCGACGTACGAGATGTAGCCCGCAAAGCCTCCGTTGTTTCCGCCGATGAAGCGACCTTCCCAGTCACCATCGCTCGGCAGCCAGACTTCGAAGCCGATGCGCGATCCAGCCTCCGGCTGAGCGCTGCCGATCACGCGGCAGAACGCTGGCAGACCGCTCACCGGCGCAGGTTGACCGCTCGCATCGGCGATGTTGGCTCCTTCGATGGGCGCGCCTTCGGGCTGAAGCACAGCGCTATCGATCGTCACGTTTTCAATTGCTGCACTTGCGAGCGCAGCGCAGCTGTCAGCGTCGGCGAACGCTGCGGTGGGTGTTGCGGCAGCCCAGGCAAGACATACCGCGCTGGCGAGTGTTCGATGGTTCATCGTGTCCTCCGAAATACAGTTCCCGCCCGTGAGCTGACGTCAGCTCGCAATCAGTGGAAAGGACAACCACCGGACAGTTCCTGCCAGGTGCGACGATCCGCCGCTGCCGCTGCGACATCGTGACGCATGCAGGCGTCTTGCGTAGCTTTCGCAACTTGTAGCGGGCCGCGCTGATTCTTGCCTGCGCACGTGGGCATGCCGCCAATGGCGACAGCGTTTGCGGTGTGAGAGTGTCGACAATCGCGCGCACCGCTTACTGTGAGCAGCCCACACGGCCGTGCGTGCAACGAGCTCTCCTTGGGCTCCCGCATAACGAAATTGCAAATCGTTAGCAGCTAGGCCACAGTGGCGCCGACTCAAGGGCTGAGTGTTGATAGCGACAGAAACAGGGGGCGGGGCGCGCGGACCCAATTCGACGCCAGTGCGAATGCAGTCCAGCCCGCGAAACGCATGAGAGCCAGAGCTGCAACCGCACGCTGGTTTCGTTTGGCTGCCGTTCAGATTGTTGTCTTGCTCGTGCCAGGCATCAGCGCGCGAGCTGATCAAGACGCAAATGTTGCGAGTGCACCCGACGCGTCAGTGCCGGAGGATGACAACGCGCTGCACGCGCCCGAGTTGTTGACGTCCGCGCCCGCGGAGTATCCGGCTGCGGCGCTGGCAAGTCGAGTCGAGGCTGCAGTCGTGCTGCGCTTGAGCATCGATGCAGAGGGGCAGGTGACAGGTGCTGAGGTCGCTGAGCCCGCGGGCGGCGGCTTCGATGAGGCTACGCAGGCCGCCGCTCGCAGCTTCGCTTCTTCCGCTCGCGCCGCGCGCCGTACGGGCCAGCGCACTGCTCGCATTGATCTTGATTCCGGTGCTCGCGTTGACGCGGGGGGCGCTGCCATGAGTCGTAATGCCAGCGTGATGCTTGCGCTCGCAGCGATCCTCGGCACGCTGCCCGTAGCGCTGTTTGCGAACGCGTGCATCGCGCGCTTCGCGCCGCTCTCGGCTGAAGCGCGCTTTGCACTCGCTTACACGGCCGTCATCCCAACCTGGCTCGTCGCTATGTGCTTCGCGTGGCTCGTGAAGAGCGCGTTGCGCGTTTGGCTCATCTGCCTGGTCCTGACTGCGCTGCTCGCCGGGCTGACCTACGGTGTTCCAGCCACGACGGCGGCGGCAGCTATTGGCGGCAAGGTGGTTGCGACAAAGTGACGCAGACCCATCGATTGCGCAGAAACGCCTCTCACGAGATGAGTGCCAGTACTTCACTCAGGCATCTTGATCGCTGCGCGTGCAGGCGCGCAGATGCTCGCTGTCGCAGGTCGTCGAACCCGCTGTATGTGAACACGCAGTCGCTAAATCAAAGCGCTGATCGTCATGCTGGCTTCTGCTCGGCTGCCCCAGTCTCATTGATCACCTAGCGAACCTCGAACGGCTTCAGCGCTGCCAGCCCTCGATTCGGAAAACATCTTCGAACAGCTTTCGCTCCGGTGCGCCGCCCGCGGGCGCGAACCAGAGCTCGATCCCCATCGCACCAGCGTACAGTTTCGCCGCGGAACGCGAAACGCCCGGCACGATGACGTGGCCGGGCGCTTCTTTGCAATGGATTGATTGAGCTCAGCGAGCTTTGGCAAAAGCCGGTGGCGGACCCATCTGCTGCATGTCGCCGCCTTGACCTACCGCGCTGCCGAACAGGATGCACATCTCCGCCGTAAAGGCTTCGTTGGCAAACCGTAGCGGTCCGTTTTGCGCTGGCGTTATCGGAGAGTTCTCTTCCCTCGCGCGCTCGTCGGTGTATTCGATGTGGCAGTTGAAGTGCAGCTGGTCGCCGGCTTTCAGCTCCAAAATGCCAGTGTGCGCGCCGTCCGCCCGCGTCTTCACGTCAGGCGTCGCGTTCTTCACTTCGCTGTTGTACTGGAAGGTTGGCTCATCGAACCAATCGAAGCTCTGATAGATCACCTCTTCTTTTCCGCCGCGCACGATCCAAGCGCTGAAGTTGGTGGTCCAAGCATGTCGATGGCCGAACAAGCCGAGGATCCGCATGTTTCCCGGCACGGTGTAGCCGTAGTGCATGTCGACAATCTCGCCCGGGTTTGCGAACGTGCCGACCGCCTGCAGGATGGGCAAACCGTTAACACCATTGACGGGTGTCTGCGGGTTCTCTGCCCACCACAAGTTTTGCCATGCTTCCTTCATGATGGCTTTGTCGCTCGGGTTGAAGTGGTGCATGTTGTAAGTGATCGTCGCGTTGGCGATGACCTCACGGTAGAGCCCCACGTCTTCAGCCGGGATTATCTCGGACTGCGGCGAATTCTCATCGGGCCGCTGTGCGCCGGGAACGCCGGTGCCCGTGAACAAACCTTCTGGACTACCGAGGATCCACGTGTTCGTCTGACCGGGCGCGACCTCGCTCGCTGAGACGATCATGTGGTGCGAGCCACCGCGCATACGATTGTTCACGCGCTGATATTTGCCCGCCGCGTTCTTGTGTTGGATGTAGATGTTGCGCTCTTCCTCAGCGCCAGGCTCCAGGGTCCAACCTTCGCCAGGGTTCTCGTAGACACTCATGTCACCCTTGGAAACCGCCTGAAACCAAGCGTCGAATTCACCTTGCGGATGGTGGCCGAACTGGATGCCTTTGTCGGGCGCCGGTGGGAGCACGCAATATTGATCGCCCGCATATTGCGTCTTGAACCACGGCCAAGCGTCGACACAGCGCACGGCGTAGGGGTTGTTCAGCGTGGGATGGAACGCGGCGCACTTGTTGGGCAGCACTACGCCACCTGGGCTGTACACAAGCCCGTTGAAGTCGAAGCCCCGACACTCCGCGCTGATCGGATCGATGCCCGGCGCCGGTAGATTCGCGGTCGAAGCAGGCGCCTCACCGGTGGACGGCGTTGCGGCAGGCGTACTGCTCGGCGCCGCGGCGGCGGCCGGAGCCGGTGCTGCAGGGGTGCCGCTGGCGGCTGCAGCAGTGTTCGTTGGCGCCGCAACGGCTGCTGACGCTGACGGCTGCGCGCTCGGCTGCGCGGGTGCCGGTGCTGCTGCGCCCGCTGCCACTGGCGATGCGATCGCTGGTGCTGCCGTGTCAGCAGCGCCCTGTTCTCCACAACCTACGCCTGCGATGGCCAGTGCCAGCACTTGGCATGTTGATCTTCGAAACATTTCCATCTCCCGTCTCATGCCGCCGGGCTCACCCTGACGGCGAAGCTGATAGCTACCATGCGCGAAGCTACCGCTTTTGCAGCGAAACGCCCCATGCGCCGCGCACACTGTTTCTGCCAGTGTGGAAGCTCAAATGGGTAGGGCGGGGCTGCTCGAGCACCTGACAGCCAAAAGAGTCACCTAACAGGCCACGATCTCGTCCGGCGAAACCCAACTTACGGGTGTCGCCTCTGGTCCGAGCTCGGAGATGTCGAAGCCATCTGACAGGTCAGCGTTGCCGCTGATGGCGGCGTGAATGCACGACGCCGCAGTCTTGCCGCCAACGGCGGCAAGCTCGAGCCACAAGTAAGCCCGCTCAGTCGGCGAAGAGCTCAGCGTTCTCAGCGACCGTGCGGTCGGAGCTTCCCACGCAGATGCTTTGCCACTCGGGCTGAACATCGAGCACCTGGACACAGGCGCCGTTGGCATCGCGGGTGGAGCTCCACTGCCGAAGTAACCGCACTCCATGCGCGTAGCGGCGCCCGCCAATGAAACAAGCGCTGCGCTGGCAGCGCGGGCACTGAACTATCGCACCAAAACGACCGCCTACGTGGCTACTGCCTGGCGTGAGCCGCTCGAGTTGGAGCGCAAACAGGACCTCCAGGTCGGTTGCAGCGTCGGCGCCGCTCGGCGTGCGGTGCTTCGCGATCACGGAGTCTTTGTGACCACAGTCCATCCATTCGATAGCGCTTTGCTTGCTCAACGCGGCGGCTCCAGCTCTCAGGTTCGGTTCGAGGCGGCGTAGAATGGTAAGCTCTGCGTCGGCTGTCCAGTTCCTGGTTGCCCGCCAGGCTCGCTACGGTGGGCACTGGGGAACGCGGGTTCCCGGTAGGACGCCGCCGTCGGGAGAGTAGCTGTCGCATGCTTTGCTGCCTTCTTGATAGCAGAGGCATTGTTCAAGGATGTCGTTGAACGTGAAGCAACACGTAGGCTTCGGCAGCGTGCACGAGTCTGTGTGGCGCCTGCTGTCCACCGTGCAGTTGCAATAGGATAGGCCTTCGCGATCCTTGCTATCCAGGCAATACCAGCGATCTGTCGGCCGCGGTCCGTTGCTGGCCGGTGCGCCAGCGTCCGGAACGGGATCTATGGGGGCTTCGCTGACGCTCGCGTCGCGTGCTGGTGGGGTGGCCATTCCGGCGTCGGGCATGGTCGCGGGCGCTTCGCCCGTTGTGCCGCTGTCAGCTGCACCGCTGTCGATCGAGCCGCCGTCAGCGGCAGACATTCCGCCCATGCCGCCCGTGTCCACAGGCTTCCGGTTCATGCCGGAGTTGCCTTGGGCGTCGCGCCGGGTGGCTCCCGAGCCTCCGACGTTACCGTTGGCTGTCCCGCCCCCCACGTTCTGCGCACTGCCGCTCGCCCCTGCGCCGTCGCCGGCTTTCCCAGTCGCGGCGTTCGTTTTCGTCGCTTGCTCGCCTGCGGGGTCTTCTGGCCGCGTTTGCGAGGGCAGATCTTCCGGCCACGTAGGTTCGAGCTCGCGCACCAGCGAGTAGCGCGTGCCGTCGGAGCTCCGAATGATCAGCTCGTTCGGCGAATTAACCCTCGCCACCCCGGGCACTTGAACGCGTTCTTCCGCGGGCTGAAGATTCAGCACCACGCTGAGCTCGATCGGCAGAGCGGAAATTCTCACTTGACTGCTCGGAAGCTCGCCGGACCAGCTGAGCTCACCGTACATCCCACAAGCGTCGTCGCGTCGCCGATAGGCTCTCAGCGTAGCGCCATCGTGCTCAATGCGAACGGGCAGTGGGGCGGACACGCCTTTGCAGGCATAGCCTTCGGTTTGCCAGTAGCCCACCAGCTCGAAGCGCTCCACGGTGCGGATGGGCGTGCAGCTTTCAAGCAGTGAGCACAATATGACGACCGTCACCAGCGGTCTCAGCGTCGCGGAAAATGCCCACACAAACTCGGGTTAACATGGTGGTCCCCCCCCATGCAATGGTTCGACTTCAAACCATTGCACCCTGTCTGGGACAGCCGCCATACGCGACGGGCGGCCTGGGGGCGATCAGCACCTGATCTAGCCTTGGGCGTAAGGCTCTCCTTCGATCTGTTCTGCGTGCTCGTCGCTGATATTCCAGCGCCACACATGAAAGCCTCGCTCAAGAGTGATGTCCTGCAGGTTCGACTTGTCGGCGTTCAGCGCGGTGACTTCGTCGTCACACCACACGTCGTGAAGCACGCGCTGTGACTCCGGCGGTTCGTCGTCGCCAGCTTGCGTGTCGGGCTCGATCTTGGTGGCGCGCGAGGGAAATCCTGCCGCATTTAGTTGTGTCCTTGTGACAGTCATAGCCGCTAGCTGCGGCCCTAGCGAATAGCCCGCGTCCAGAGGAAACGCTGCTGACAGCAGTCGGCCACAGCTATGCCGCCGTGGACGATGAGCTCGATCGTGATTCGATTCGCGCTGCCTAGCCCGCTCAGCGCTGGGGCAGAGACTTGTCGAGCTTCGGGGCAATCACGCCATGGTCGAGACGCGTGCCGCGATGAATCGAGCTGCCCCGGCGCCTGCCGTGACTGTTGCGCGTGATGTTGAGCGCGCCCAGAGCTCCGAGCTCCAGGCCAGCAACTGTTCGCTGGAGCTTGTCTTGGAGCTGCCCGCCCTCGAGTGTTGCTTGCTCAACAACAGTATGCACTCCGTCCGGGATCGACTGGGAAGATGCCACGACGCGCACCACGCTCGTCTCGGCGTCTTGCGCGCTTGATCTGTAGATCCCTAGTTGGATCGCAGCACCGCGCGTCTCCGTCTTGATGTGCTCGCTGAGCCATTCGAACATCGCGAACGGCGCGTTCGCGAGCGCAGTGGCCGATGCCTCGATGACCACGGCTAGATGAGTGATGTGTTCCAGGCGATAGCCCTTGGGCTGCAGCTCGTTCTGCAACAAGCCATCGGTTACAGCGTCGAGCAGCGCCTCGGCGCTCAGACGTTTCAGCTTCGCGACGGAGAAACTGATCACGCCATTCGACAGGAGCAAGCGGCGAAAATCTTCACCATCGAGGCTTCTCAGCGGAACGAGACCTTCGCGCGCGTTCAGCCGATTGAGGGCGTCGAGTGGCTCAGCGATCAAGCGATTGATCTCGGAGTAGTACCGGTCCGACGACACGCCGCCGTGCGTCTTCGCTAAACCAGCATTGTCGACTAGAAGTAGGCTAAGCGCTTGATGCGCAGCCGTCTCATTGAGCGCGCGAACTGCATTAACCTTGGCAATGGCGCTCTCGTTTTCGGTCGGTAGCGTGGCGAGCACCAACGTGGGCAGCGCGAGCCCTTCGAGCGCGCTGAGTAGCTCTGCGACCGCGGATCCCGTGCCGCCCCCGAGGCCCGCACAGATCAACAAGACGTCGGCGTGCTCGGCGAGCGCCTCGACGCGCCGCTTTATCGCGGCGGCGTAGCGTTTGATGCATTCGCGGCCATAGGCAGCGTCACCGCCTGCGCCGTCGTAGCCTTCGACTCCGATGTAGTAGCACTGCTCGACAGGCAGCGCGCTCGGACCCTTTACCAACGAGCTCAAGTCGCTCGTAGCCGTATTGAGCACGATCGCGGGGCAGCCGCGTCGATGAAACTCTGCCGCTATGTTTCCGCCGCCTTGGCCGAGACCTACTGCTGCAATCTCGATCGCTTTGGTGCGTGACCTCATTGCGGCCTCATTGATTCTGCGTACGGGGCGTGACGAGATGCTGGAGCCGAGGCTCCGCTGCGTGCTTGCGAGCGACGGTACTCACACACACCGCCAACAAACATAACAGCGCGCATAGCAATGCTATCGAGAGCCGACGCCCATCATGAGCGCTCTGCGGCGGCGCCACTTCCTGACGCTTATGCTGGTTCGCGAGCTCATGTTGTGATGGCGCGACCGCCTCGCTGTGCACAGGCGTTGGCTCAGACGCCGTAGGTGGATCCAGTAAAAACGTGCGGATGATGCCTACGGCGGGCGACGTTACGGCTGTCGGAAGACTGCGTGCAACGGACACTGCATCGTTTGAGTGGTCCGGTGCCGGCGCCTGCTGAGGCACCGAACGCGTCACTCCCGCAAGCCGCGCGTGACAACGTTCAGCGTAGTAAGTGTAACGACCGCTTCCGAACGGTACCAGCGCCTCAGCAAGGGCTGCGACGTTGGCGAACCGCGCATCCGGATTCTTTCTGAGGCAGCGTAGTATGACGTGCCATAAGCCATCGGGGACGTCGTGCTGCGCGTCTGCGAGCGGATTCGGAGCTTCCTCGATGATCGGTGCCCACGTACACACCAGCGCGCCCTGCTTGAGCAGCCGAGCACTCACTGGATTGGAAACCTTCGGACCGTCGTCTGTTAGAGCGACTGCCGGTGAACTGGGGCCTGACACAACTTCGCACGACATCGCGATGTACTTCTTGCCGGCACTCACACTGCGGAGTGCTCGATGATGACAACGCTATCGGCGCGCTGTTGCGACTTCAAGCGCAATTCATAGCGCTGGCGCAAATGCCACTGTTATCGAACCACATGCGAAAATTGCCTCAGTCGGAAACGCGTTGAGCACAATCTGTCACGGTTGTTTTGCGCACTCACGAGCCGGCGGCGGCCACTGCCATTCGGGCGTCGTGCAGGCTGCCAGATATTCTCGTTGAAGCTGATGGACGAGGTCAGCCACCGAGGGAACATCATGGATCAAGCCGATTCCCTGGCCGGCGCTCCACAGTGTTTTCCACGGCTGCGCTCGAGCGGGGAGGTGGTCGGTGCCACGCTTGTTCGGTCTGTGCAACGTGGCCAGATCGATGTCGAACGTGCGAATGGATTCTTTCAGCCACATCGCGGGCATGCCATTGATCGCATCGGTGTAGACGACATCCGCCGCAGTCCCGTTCACGATCATGTTCTTGTACGCGTCGGGGGCCGCCGACTCGCGTGTTGCGATGAAGCGAGTGCCCATGTAGACGAGGTCGGCGCCGAGGACCTCGGCTGCACGAACTGCTGCGCCGTTCGAGACCGCGCCCGCGAGCACCACTGTACCGTCGAACATCGATCGGACTTGGGGGATGAACGCGAGATGGCTAAGTGTTCCGGAGTGCCCGCCTCCACCTGCTCCGATCGCGATGATCCCGTCTACACCAGCCGCGATGGCCTTTTCCGCGAAGCGGAGCGTCGTAGCATCATGATAGTGGAGCAGACCAGCATCCTTCACGAGCGGCGCAGTAGCGCTCGGGTCCCCTACGGATGTGATGATGACGCGCACCCCGTAGCGAAGACAAATCGCCAAGTGAGCGCGCATGTCATCGCCAGTGATGTGCGTGCTGATGTTTACTGCGAGCGGGCCGATTCTGCGACTAACGTTTAGATCACGAAATCGACCTAAGCGTTCGGCGACAGTCCTGAGCTGAGCTTCTAGCTCGTTGATGTCTCGACAATGGTTGCGCGTCAGCGAGCCCATGACGCCGGCGGCGCACGCTGCAGCGGCTAGCTCCACTCCGCTGCACAGGAACATGGGCGCCGCGATGACAGGCAGCGTGAGTCGATTGCGAATGTCGTTTGTCAGTGCCACATCAAGCTCTCCCGCGAGACCTCCGGAAGAATGCTCGTGGCGCTACACCCATGGAAAGATGGGAATTAGAAAGGACAGTCTTTGGCCTCATGCAGCCCATGGCGGCACGTTGCTGTCGCAGGCTTTTGCACAACGAGCGCACTGGTCGTGCGCGGCCACAAAGCTGGCTCTGCGAATGCCGTGGTTTTCGCTGCGATGAAACGGACGGCCAATGTGCGGCTGCACGCGGCCAGTCGCGTTCCAGCGCATTATTCTGTGACGGACCTGCGGCAGACTTGTGCCGCGAGCACGCGACTGGCGAGGCGCGGCGCACGCGGGAAGGCTGGAGTCCATTGGTTGCGGGATTAATGCGAGCCGACTGCTATCGGTATGTTGTGTCACGTGCGAGGTGTGTGGTGCTGCCGATGATCGCGGTCGCGGTCTATCAAGGCTGTTCGCCGAGTCCATCGCCCAGCACGCTTCCTACTTTCAATGTCGAGGTCGCAGCGGCGGACCTCGCAAAGGCAGACAGCAATCCTGCTGCGGAAGAGTATGTCCCGGGTCGCATGACGTACGAGGGCGTAACCTATGAGATCGGGTATCGCTACAAAGGTAGCCTCGGCGCCTTCTTTCCACCGTGCACCAACGTCCTCGATGGCACCAAGGAGGGGAAGTGCTCGGTCAAGATCAGCTTCATAGCAGCTCGTCGACGCAGACCTGGCGCTGTGGAAGCAGCAGATTGAAGACGCAGGCTTCGCTGTCGACGAGGCTGGCTGGACTGACCTGATCAGGGTGCTCGACTGGGCGAGAATGAACCGCGGCTATCGCTACTGAACCGCACGGCACGTTCGTTGAACAGGTTGAACGGTCGCAGCCGCGCTCGCCTAAGAGTGAGCGCGTTGTATGGGCGGGGGCTCCGCGGCGCTCTACATTGCGTGTATGAGCGATGCCAAGCCCCGCTTCTGTGCACAGTGTGCTGGACCGCTGGTCGAGCGCTGGATCGAGGTCGAGCAGCGCACGCGACCTTCTTGTTCGAAGTGCGGCTGCCTCGTGTACCAGAACCCGCGCGTCCTGGTGACTACGATCGTTGCCGTGAGTGAATCGATCCTGCTTTGCCGTCGCGCTAACGCTCCGGCGGCAGGCAAGTGGGCTTTGCCAGGCGGCTTCATGGAATGTGGCGAGACCTTGGAGGAGGCCGCTGCGCGGGAGACATTCGAGGAGACGGGCGTGCGCTTAGATGCAGGGGCTCTGCGTCTGCACGCAGTGTCCACCTTGCCTGAGATCAGTGAGGTATACGTGGGGTTCATCGCGCTGCTGACACAACCCCCAAGCTTGGTGTGTGGTGCCGAGTGCAGCGAGCTCGCGTTCTTCCGGGAGGCTGGTATGCCTTGGAGTGAGCTGAGCTACCCCGACGTTGCAGAGTATTTGCGCGTGTTTTTCAGCGAGCAGGCACGCAAGGCGCACGTGATTCATTTCAGTCGGTTGGATGGCTCAGGCGTGTCGAGCCAAGGTTATGACGTCGCGGCAACCGTAGAGTCTCACAGGTCGAAACGCTGAATCGCGCCGAAGTGTCGATGGACGGCCAAGATGCTGACAGTTAGAGTTGCAAGGCGCGGCGCTCGTGCCGCTGACCGTCGACGGACCGTGTATTGCAGCGCCACTGGGCTCGGGCAGCTGTCCCGAGGACACCAATGCGCCGCGCTACGTGCATATCAACACGCCGGTTGGCCGCTGGGACGCGCTGGATGTCTACATCGCGACTTACCTGCAATACAAAACACATCTGCGCGAGGGCTCGCTCAAGACCTTTGTCACGATCACCGACGACGACGCCATATCGCCGTTCGGCATGGAGCCACCCGTCATCGATACGAGCGACGAATTCGTCGCGGCCATCGCAGCATTGGAGCCCACCGGCTCTGCCATGTGGTCGTCGTGGCGCTACGCCGCGATCTATTGCTTCAGCACGTGCCCGGCTGCGAGTCGCATCGGTACGGTGCATGCGGACCTGGTTTCACGGACTCAAGGTGCGGGCGGAGACTTGTGCTTGCAAGACTTCGGTCCGGTGTTCGACGAGCTGGCGAAGAAGGTGGCAGAGTCCGTTACGTTAGCTTGTGTACAAGCGCTCCAGCGCGACCGGCAGACCGTCGCTCGGACATGCCATGGGCACCGACTTGAATGTCCTCGGGCGCCGCGGTCCGCTCGGGTTCACGACGCGATATTTCCCGAGCAGCTCGTTCATGACCGCCTTCACTTGAATGCGCGCGAAGTGCAAACCGATGCAGACGTGCGCACCTCCGCCAAACGGAAAGTACAAGTGCGAATGCTTTGTATGCTCGGCACGCTCGGGTAGGAATCGGTCGGGATCAAAGCGATCTGGCGACGACCAATACTCCGGCAAGCGATGTGTTACGAGCGCTGCTGGCGCGATCAGCACGTCCGCCGGGATCTCGAACCCACCAAGCGTGCAGTTTCGCAACGACTGGCGCGACGCGTAGGGCACCGGCGGAAACAGCCGAATGGCCTCGTCGAAGCAGCGATCGAGCACAGGCAACGCGGTTCGGTCGTCCCATGTGAGCGGGCTGGCCCCACGCGCGCGAACTTCTTCGCGCGCACGCTCTTGCCACGCGGGGTTCTCGAGCAGCAGATGCACGAGCGAAGACATCGCGCTCGTCGTGGTGTCGTGCGCCGCCATCATCAGGAAGATCATATGATCGCTGATCTCGCGGTCGCTGAACCGTTCGCCGTCCTCACTCTTCGCTCGACAGAGCTCGCTCAGGAGATCGACACCTGGGTTCTTACGCCGCTCGACGATCAGCGTGGCAAAGAAGCTCTCGAGCGTGCGACGGCCGCGCATGCCGCGCCCGTACGCGAACACTGGCAGCTCACGCCGCACGAGCGCAATGGACGCGGTCACTGCCGCGACAAACGCTTCGTCGACGGCTCTACTCTCAGGACCGAGCGTGAGGCCCAAAAAGATGCTCGAAGCCATATCGAGCGTGAGTTGCTTGAGCGCTGGGTAGAGCTTGAGCTCGCGCGGCCAGCTCGCAACCGCGGTTTTGATGTGCGAGCTCATCGTGTCGACGTAAGAACGCATGGCTTCGTTCCTAAACGCCATCTGCATCAAGCGCCGGTCGGCACGATGCTCGTCGAAGTCTTTCAGCATCAAGCCGCGCGCGAACAGCTTGCCGATGCTTTTCTTCCAGCCGAGCTCGTTCGAGAAGTTCTTGTCGCGATCGAGGAAGACCTCACGCACCGCATCCGGACTCCCGATGATCACGACTGGACGACCCGCGAGGTGGAGTCGGAAGTTAGGGCCGTGTTTGGCGCGCAGGTCGTCCATCAACGGCTGCGTGCGAAGCAGAAAATCGAGTGTATGTCCGACGACCGGTCGCCCTAGATCACCAGGCACTCGCGACGATTCGAGTGCGCGAAACAACCGCTCGTGCTCCTTGCCCCGAACGATTCGCAACTTCCTAACCTGCATGGCTCGAGCTGTACCAGTTCTGACTGGTTAAGATACGGACATGCGCGGCCATTTGCTGTTTGCGCCATGACTGGGCGGAAACAGGCACAGTGCACGAGTCTGAGCTCCTAGCGCGGTGCTAGCGCTCGTAATGCTGATGCATGCTCCTAAGCATGCGGTAGCAGTACGCGCTCGCTCGGTCGGTGCATCGATCGGCTTGGGCCGCGCGCCGCACTTGCGACGTTCGGGCTTGAGGCATCGTTGATGCTTTAGCCCGAAGAATACCGAGGAAAACGCCTCGTTGAGCTGGTTGCAGAAGAAGCGTATCGAGGTGCTCTAAGTCAGGCGAACCTAACGCTCGATCATCGGCGTTCGCTGCGCACTCACCCTGGTTCAAGTGATCGAGCAACCCTTCGTGCCTGCTCGCGCGGGACCATTCGCAACTTCTTGACCAAGATGGCGAAGATCGTACTAATAGTGTCTGTTCCGGTAACAGAATGCTCGCGCTATTGGAAATTTGCGTTTTCGATGCGGGTCGCTGGCCGGGCTCTGTGCCCCCTTTGTATTGCGGGCGTGTGCGAAGAAGCATACGAAAGGAGTACGGAGAAACGGGCCGCGTTCGGCCCGTCGCATGGTAGCGGACGGCTGCAGATGCTCAACGCGCTGCGTTGACTGGCCAAGCGGGTCGCAGCCGGTAGCAGCGGAAGGGCAGCCTCAAACAGCCGAAAATCCGCCGCTTACAAGGGCGCACGGCGGCTTGCACAACGCTGCTGCGTGCCGCCTGCGACCTCTAACAAATAACCTACGACTTCGCAGTTTTTCTCCCGAGTGAAAGCCGGTACGAGTCGACGTTCATCACCTTATTGAATTGGTCGCGGAACAGGCTGCTCAGGAGCCCATTGTTTTCCTGAACGAAGACGTTGCCGTAGACGTTCATCATCATCGGCTCGATCAGAAGACGGCCAGGCATAGCGACGCAATCCCGAACCGTACGCCGGAAAAAGCTGTCGTGTGCCATGCGCGTTCGGACCGACGCGCGAACCCATTCCGAGATGTCTTCCTCGACCAACCATTCAACAGAGTGCGCGAGATCGTTGCGAATACGAGCAATCTGCGTCTTGAACGAGCCCGTCATCATGTCGGCATGCACGATGTACCCGCCTGGCTTGAGCACGCGCACCGCTTCTGCGAAGAACTTCTCGGGATTCGGGTAGTTGTGCGAGCTCTCGATGTTGAGCACGACGTCGAACTCCGCTTCGCCGAAGGGCAGGGACTCTGCGTCACCCTGCACGAACTTCAGACGCTGGTTGTTCGCGCTGCGCTTGCTCGCGAATTCGATCGCGCGCGGCGATAGATCGAGCCCCACGAAGCTGCTGTCTTTCTCCAGCCGCGAGATCAAGTCGAGGCCCCAGCCTGGACCACAACCTACCTCGAGCATACGACGCGGCCGAGGCGCGTCCCTCTGCGTGGACTGCAATGCGTAGTAGTAGAGCTCCTCCGAGAACCCATCGGACTCGCCGAGACCGTTACCACCGAGCTTGCTGCGCAGCTCATCTCGCATGTCATCGCGATGCATGCCCCAGTTCCAACAGAGCTCGCTCTCAGTCATGAGACCAGTCGCAATCCCGTAGGCGGCACTCACGTGGCGTTTGACCAAGGCGGTCTGATTGCTATCCGCTCCCGCACCATTCCGCGGCACGTTCTTGAGCGCACTCAGCATATCTTTGCTCGCTCGCAGCACACTAAACACGTTGCTCATGATCCACACTCCGTTGGTCTACGCTGTCGCCCTTCCTGCGTGGCGGTACGCGCACCATGACCTGCAGCATAGAGGTATCGACGCTAGCGTTACCAGCATGTCGTTTGGGAATCCTTACACGAAGCGGTCATGATCGATTCCCAATGCTGCGCTGCGTAGCCGCGTGCTCGCAGCGGCTGTCATATGCCTCCAGCTGCAATTGCAGGGCGCAGGCGGCCAAATCTATCGCGCGCGCTCGACTGCGTTACTCAGTAAGTTGCGAGCATGCGCGGCACCGGCTGACGCCAACAGCGGCACAGCATTGCGCAGGGCACGTGTCACCGGACAGCGACCTGTGCTTGTACATGACAGTGCAGCCGCGAACCCACGCACCGGAGCAGTTCGTAGGGCCAACGATAACACTGGCACAGCAGACCGTGGCACGGGTCGCCGCCCTCCGCTGCTACGACCACACGCACAGGTCGAACGCTGCGGCCGTGCGCGAGCTTGGTTGTCGGGGGTGGTCAGTCCAGTCAGTGAGGCGAGCGCCGCGTCGCCGCCGAGCAAGCCACGCGAGAGCGTCAGAACACGTGCGTTTTAGATGCGCGATGAATGCTTTGAGCGCCGCCGACGGGTCTCACCTGCCTGGATAGTAGAGGCAGAGCCCAGCGCGCTTGGTGTCGAATCTTCCAACGCGCGAACAAGGCGTCCTGCTTGGAGATCCGCGCGTACATCGGCCTCCACGATGCGCACGCTGTTATCACACTCACGTCCTGCTTTGCGCCTCGAGGACCACAAGATCGCTGACCTCCAGATCGGCGCATGAAGGCTGTTCAGCGCAGCTGTCGAAGCAGCGCGCCGTTGCCGGTCGTCGCGTAGCCTCGTTCGGCGAGCGCGTATTGGCCGCGCTGCTCCACGACACCGAACTGTCCTGAGCGCAGCGCGGTGCGGATCACCTGCAGCTCATCCGGGCGGGTGTCGAGGGACACAAGCATATACTGCGCATCATACACATCGTCGCGCAGCGCATAGGAGTCGGGCCGGCTCGATACTTGCGCCACCACCCACTCGGATGAGCTCACCTTCGCCATCGGCGGAACCTGAGCAATCAGCGCGTACAGGTCATCGTGACGCTTGCGGTCGTCGTCGCTGATGCCGAAACGATAAGGGATAAAGTGCGTGCGCGCGGTGTTGTGCTGCAAGATCGCGCCGTGTTGATAGGAAGTGATCAGCATCGCGACGGGCAGTGTCAGCAGCCATGAGCGGCGAGCAGGTGTAGCAACACGTGCCAAGCACACAATGGCGCCGATGAATATGAACGGTGTCCAGTAGGCCGTGTACTGAAACGAGATGCTGATCGACGGTACGTGCTGCGTGGACAGGAGCGTGAAGAAGAAGCCTGGTATAAGCAGAAACAACCCGATGGGCCGCAACAAGCTAGTAAACGCGAGCGGTGTGAGTAGCTGCAGCACATAGATCAGCTTGTCGCGCTCTAACAGCTCTTTGATCGTGTAGCCCGGGTTGGCGAGCGCAGTCTTGAGCACGCCGGAAAAGCCTGTGTCACCGTCGGGCAAGAGGCGTGCGTACTGATTCACGTACGCTGATTCGCCTTCGAGGAAGCGAGGCATGATGATGAACTTCAGGCCGATGAAGTAACACATGCCTACGATCGCGACGGCCAACCCAGCGCGCGGGCGCTCGCCCGACAGAACCAGGTACGCTCCGATGACCGCGAGCAACGCCGACATGTCTTCGCGCACGGACAAAAGCAGCACGATCGACAGCGCCGCCCAGCGGTCGCGCCTCGCCCATAACAATGCGAGCGTCAACCATAAGAAGAACACGCCGAGCGGTTGATAGTGGAAGTCATACAGGTTTGAACCGTGCAGCGGCGCGTAGAATAAATACAGTAGGCCGAACAGGCACGCGATCCACGGCCCGAGCTTGCGTTTGGCCAGGAAGTACAGCGGTACGGCCGCGAAGCCGAGCATGAGCGCTTGGAGCACGAGCAGCGTCTCGGGGCGCGGCGCGAGCCGATACGGGATCCCGAGCACGTACGCGAAGTACGTCTGGTGATAGCCGAGGTGTGTCATGGTTCCGCCGAGCGGAGTGCTGCGGAACAGAGGTCCCCAGTGGATAGCGTTCCACACCAGGTTGTTCTCGATGCCCAGATCGTACACCGAGGTCTCGATGCGATAGTGCGTGTTGATCGTGTGGATCGAGAAGTAGATGGCGTACGCGCTCGCGCCCGCGATCACGATACCGAGTGGCAGAGCGCGAACCTGAGCGACGCGCGCGAGCGCGGATTCGACCCCTGCAGGCAACGTGATCGGCTCGTCGAGCGCGCTCGCGAGCAGCGCGCGCAGGGTGAGCACAAACACTGCGGCGAGCACCAGGAAATCGAGGTCGCGGTCCACCCACAACCGCCAGCGGAAGAGCAGCGGCACGAACGCGCTCAGCACAAATGGGCTGGTGCGGCGCGCCAGCTGCGTCAGCGCTTGCAACCCTGTCGGGCGCTGCGCGCGAAGCCACGCGAGTCCGAGGCCGATCGCAACGCCAGCCCCTGCCAGCATCGCCGCGATCGCCTGCCACCGTCCGTGGCCCGAGATCTCGTTGGAGGTCACATACGCGAGCAAGCGTTTAGGCGCAGCGAAGGTCCAAAGCGCGAGCCCGACCGAGCACCCCGAGAGCGCCAGCAGCGCGAGCGCGCGCGCGAGCTGGGTGAGCTCAGGTTGGCTCGCCTGCTCGTGGACACGAGCGTCGGCTTGCCCGTGCGCTTGTGCGGCCCCCGCCAGTGGACTTCCATCCATATCGTGCTCCGCCGACGTGCCGTGGCTGATGGTCATCCCGCCTCCCGGCGTGAGCTTACCCGCTGCTCGGATGCACACGCGAAATAAGAACCCGTCTGTCCCGAATCTGCTCGATCAAAACATTCTGCTTTCGGTCGTGCCGCGCGAATCGAGACGTGGTAGCGGATGGAGCGGAAACTCTAGTGGCGCGGACGCGCAGAAACAGATGGATCATGGGTGAACTGCATTTGATCGGCGGCGAGAAGGGCGGAGTCGGCAAGTCGGTCGTGGCGCGACTGCTCGCGCAGTACTGGCTTGACCATGCGAAGCCGTTCACCAGTTTCGACACAGATCGGTCGCACGGCGCGCTGCTGCGCTATTACCGCGACTTCTCGCAGCCAATCGAGATCTCACGCGTGGAGGACCTCGACCAGCTGATCGAGGCGAGCGCACCGCCCGACGCTAGGGTCCTGGTGGACCTTGCCGCGCAGACGGCGCGCGACCTGTACGATTGGCTCGACGCGGGCGAAGTGCTCGAGCTGGCGCGCGAGCATGGGATTCGCTTGGTTCTGTGGCACATCATGGACGACGGCAAAGATTCCGTAACCGTGTTGTCACGGCTGCTCGAGCGCTACGGTGAACGCGCGAACTATGTCGTCGTGCATAACAAGGGCCGCGGCAGCAACTTCCGCCTGTTCCATGAGTCATCGGCCGCGGAGAGTGTGAGCAAGCTCGGTGCTCCTCTGCTCGAGCTTCCGGCGCTGCACAGCGGCACGATGAGCAAGATCGATCGCTTGGACAAGAGCTTCTGGGCGGCTGTAAATCAGCACAACGAACCCGGAGCGAGCCTCGGCATCATGGAGCGGCAACGCGTACGGATGTGGCTGCGGGAGTCGTATGGTCAGTTCGAGCGCGTCGGCGTTTGACTGCACCTGGGGCCTGAAGGGTCGACCGCGACCACAGCGCCGATGCCCCCGGCGCTCATGACCTTCCACGTGCGGGATCGCTCGAGCACACCGCTCCAGCCGCTGAACGCCGTACTTCGCTTTGCATTGGAATTGGTTGCGCTCGGCTTGCTGGGTGCGTGGGGCCACACGTGCTCGACCGACCCGGCGCGGCGTTTCCTGTGGCTGCTGGCGGTGCCGCTGTTAGCGGCAGCGGTCTGGGGCGCGTTCACAGTCGCGAACGATCCGAGCCGGGGCAAGGACGGCCCCGTGCGCGTCTCGGGCTTCGTGCGGCTCGGCATCGAAGCCACGTGCTTCGGCTGCGCGATCGCAGCCTGCTACGCGCTGTCCTCCGCACCCTGGGCGGCAGCGTTCGCGCTGCTCGTCTGCCTTCACTACGCCACGACCCTACCTCGCGTACGCTGGCTGCTCGCCCAGCGTTGAATCCTGTGCAAATCGTTAGGCTTCGAGGACGTCGCTGACTAGGCGGAGGAGCTCGGCTGGGCAGGTGTGTGGGCTGGTTCGCTCGCTGCCTAGGGCTGCTACTGCGAATAGCACTGTGCCTTGCTGGGATGGTTTGGCGAGCAGGGTGAGGCTGTACATGAGGTTGTCGTCGCGAAAGCTGGGGCCTGCGGGCCCTCTGCCATTTGCGTCATTTGCGGGTTCCCAGGACTGCACTGTGTCGGGCTCGTCCTGTTCTGCGTGCAGGCGCTGAATGATCCAGGCCTGGAGCTGTGGCCGGATGGGCCTGCCGTCGAGCGTCGCGATGACTTTGATCGAGGTTTCCGCTGCGATCAGCGCCAGTACGCCGTGTGACGCTCGAACGCTCGCCGACAGTGCGCGCAGAGCCGCCGCGGCACGCTCGTCGTAGGGGCGTGTCTTGCTTGCCAGCAGCGGGTCCACAAGCAGCGCGAGCTGCGAGCTGAGCTCCGCTGTAGTCGTGCTCGCCTGGGGTAGACCCGACTGTCCGTGGCCTCGTGCGTCGCCTGTGAGCCCATCGAGCGACGCCTGCAGCACGTCGCAGCGCTGCATGATCGAGGAGGTCCCGATGGCTTGATACTGAGCCTTCATGCTTGTGAATTGCGAGCGCGCTTCGGTCGCGTCGCGCGCGATCAACGCTATCTCCAACGAGCTTTCGTGCAGGTGTCCGAGCGTGAGCGGATTTTGATGCACGCCGAGGCGCTGAAACAGCGCCGCGATGCGCGTGCGCGCCGAAGCGATCTCGCCGAGTTGCGCTTCTGCGACCGCGAGCTCAGTCACCACGTTCAGGTTGAGCGCCGGGAAGTCGAACTGGTCCGCGCTGAAATGATCCAGGACGCGCTGACAGGTAGCGCGGGCTTTTTCATGCAGCTTCTGTTGGTTGTACGCGCGCGCGAGCAAGCCGTGCGCGCGCCCCCATGCGAGACGGCAGCACGGCGCCTCGTGCAGACAATCCTCGAGCCAAGCCAGCGCTTCGCCGCCTCGGCCGCGCATCACCAGATAGGCGCCATGCATGTACCTGGCGTGCACGCCCAGGCTCGGGGCCGATGCGCTCAGCCGCTTCATGCGTTCGGCCGCGCGCTTCATTCCCATCGCGTCGTGCAAGAGCAGGGCGATCGCAGACTCGGGCCCTGGCGCCCAAACTTCAGTTTGCCAGCTGGTGCCGTGCTGGACCGCGAGCTGGTCGACGCGCTCGCGGCAGCGCGCGTAGTCATCCAACATGCCGTGGTAGCCGTAATAGAGCGCGCGGACCTGCGCCGCGTATGCGTGGTCGAGCGCGTAGCCATTGCTGTCCAGTTGCTCCGCGCAACGCAGCGCCCACGCTTCGTCGCGGTGAGCCATGACGGTGCCGAGCGCGTACAGCGCGCCGCCGCGGGTCACCGTGTACAGCTCGGGGGGTGCGCGACGAAACGGCTTTTTGCTCTCGATGCGCGCGAGAACTTCCTGCCAGCGCACAAGCACTTCTGGGAAGGAGTCGCGCGTGGTCTCCGCCACGACGCTGTTGAGCTCATACATGAACGCGCCGGGGTTGTCGGGCCCGAGCGCTGCGAAGGGCTCCAGCGCGCGTGCGTAGCGGCCGGCGCCGTCGGCATCTAGGAACGTGGTTCGAGTGGCTGTGGTCGCAAATACGCACAAGACGAACAAGCGGATGCAGGCTTGAATGTTCGGGACGCAGGCATTTCTGCGGTGCCTAGCGAGGGCAAGGGCTGCGCACGCGAGTGAGCAGACAAGACCTGCGCGTGCGCCCAGATAGCGGCGCCAACGGCGCGCGCGCGGCAGTCCTAACATCGCTTCGAGCGCTTGGATCGCCTGCTCGCCGTATTCGACGCTGTAGCGTGGATCCACCTCGTAGCCCGCGCGTGCAAGCGTGGCGAGCAGCACCACCTGCTCGATCGCTGGCCGACCGCTCGCTCGAAAGAGAAACAGCGCCTGTTCGATGCAAGGTGCCAGAGTGGCCAGTCGCTCGACCGTGCTGAGCGTGCAGCTGAGGGCCGCAGTCACGATCACGCCGGCGCCCCGCTTGTCGCCGCTTGCGAGTAAGTGCAATCCTGCTTGAGCGCGCTCCAGGTCAGTCGCGCTGCGCGAAGCAAGCATGTGCTCGGCAACCGTTCTGCGCGCGGCCTGCTCCGCTTCCGGCATCAGCTCGCGAGCACATTGCGTGCGCAGCGGCTCATTCGCAAACAGCAGGCTGTGCTGCGCCGGCACGAGCAGCTCGCGGGCCACCAGCTCAGGTGTTTGCCCCGCGAGCTCGATCCCCGCCAGGCGCTCGATCAGCTCATGGGACAGCGGACCATCGTGCACGCTGAGCAAACGCAGAAGCTGCCGCGCTTTCTCGGGCAGACCGTCGAGTTGCGTCGACTGCGGGAGCTCACCGATCGCCTGCAGTTCCGTGTCGCTCAGCTCTCGCGGCAGCAGCCAGGTACCATTGACCAGCTCGATCGTGCCGCGCTGCACGAGCTGTCTGCACAGCTCGACAGTCTGCGCAGGATTTCCGTGTGTGACGCGGTACAAGCGCGAAGCCAAGCGGCTGAGGTGCTCCGCTTCACCCAACACCGACCGCAACACGGATTTGTGCTCGATATCAGTGAGTGCCGTGATTGCGTGTACGCTCGCGAGCTTACAGATCGCACGTTCGACTGACCGCAGCTCGCGACCTGGCTCGCGCGCCAGACTGCAAACCAACATCAGGCGAGCGGTGACGCCATCGAGCGCGAGGCGATGAATGACCGCAGCCGATTCTTCGTCGGCGCGCTCGAGCCCGTCGAGCAGCACGATCACCGGAATCTCTCGCGCAAGGCCGCATATCACGCTGGACAGTGCTTCCTGCAGACGCACGCGAAGCTCGCCAGCGACCGGCGGAACGTGCGCGGGCTGCGCGCCGAGTCGCAAACGCAAGCGCGGGATGTGTGCGAGCAGCGAGCGTTCTTCCGCCGCTATCCGCTGCACGAGCTCCGGCTGCGCTTCGAGCAGACCGTGCACGAGCGCAGCGGCGACGGAGTAACTACCTCGCTCGCGCGCCGCTGCGACTTCGAGCACCGTTGCGCGCTCCACGCGAGCGTCCCGTGCGAGCTCCGCCAGAAGTCGCGTCCTGCCCACGCCGGGTGGGCCTTCGATCACTGCGACTTGACCACGACCCGCAAGCGACAGATCGAGCTGATGCGCCAGAGCACGCAGCTCCGTCGCGCGGCCTACAAAGCCTGTGTTGGTGAGTCTCGCCAGTGCAGTTTCGACGTCGCTGTCGTGGGCCTGACCGAGCAACGAGTGCAAGCGATCGAGCACCTCGCCGCAGCTGTTCGGCCGCGCTTGTGCGTTGCGTTGCAACAGGGACAGAACCAGCGTGTCCAGCTCGCGAGGGATGGGCTCCAGGTCTGTGCGACCGAGTCGCTGCACGCATTGCGACGGCAGCATCGGGGTGCTGGCCCAATACAGCTGCAGGTCCGAGAGCTCGCGCGCTGGATATGCATGCCGGCCAGTGAGTAAACAGTACGCGACAGCACCGAGCGCGTACAGATCCGCACGCTGATCCATGCCGCGACGCTCTAACGCTTCCGGCGGAATGCACGGTGGTGTGCCGATCACCAGCCGCGCTGCACCGAAGGGTGTGAGCGCGCCGAAATCGATCAGCTTCACGCGACCATCCGACATGCGCCACAAGTTGCGCGGGCTGACATCGCGATGGATCAAGCTGCGCGCATGCAAAAGGCCGAGCGCTTGCGCGACATCCGCGAGATAGCGACATGCTGTACGCCAAGTCAGCGCACCCACGTCGCCCAGGTCAACGCCCTCGAGCAATTCCATCGTGTAGAACGGTCCGTGCACGTCATGGCCAAACTCATACACACGAACTGTATGAGGATGGTCGAAGCTCGCGAGCGTCCGGTATTCCAGCTCGAAGAGCTCAATCAGCTTCGCAGCTGCGCCCGCATGTAGCTGCTTGAGCGCGAGCTGCGAGTTGTTGCCCGTGTCGAGCACGCGATAGATCTGCGCGGCACCACCCTTGCCGAGGGCAGCTTGTACTTGGTAGCGCCCACCGATCAGCTTCCCTGAGGGATGCGAAGTACGCCGATCTGCCGCAGCGCTGGATGTCACACATCGATCATATCGAATCGCTTGTGGCGCTCCAGGACAGATCGGTCCCTTTAGCTCTGGTGCTGTGCAGCTTACAAGTAGGAGAAACCGTGTGGTACGCCGCCGTAGGCTGCCGTTAGCCTAGCAGTCGCGTGCGCAGTACCAGAGTTGCTTGCAGCGGATGGGTTTCAAGCTGTCAGCGCAGGAACAAGCGATTGTCGCGCCGCGTGAGCCTTGGTGTTAGCGGTTGTTCGAGCAGTGCGATGCCCTGCGCCGGAAGCAGCTTCGCGGCAGCGGCTTTGGTCTCGTCTGACAGCGCGCGGTAGTGATCATGTGCGCGTTGCCAGCGCCAAAGATTGAACGGGTACACCGCACGGACACCTTTTGTGGTGCCTAGCTGGAACTCGTGCGTGCCGAGTGATCGTGGCACCGGCCGCGTACCGATCTCAGGCTCGCTGGCAGCGAGACGTGCGAGCGTACTTTCGAGCACTGGTCCGAGCTCGCGAAACGTTCGCTCGAGGATCGGACGCAATGTCGAGGGTACGCGATCCTCGGGAAGAAACTCGCCGGACCGCGGCGTCGGTTCGAGCATGCGTTCGACCCATGCGTGCACGCGTGGCGCGAGCTCCTTCATCAGGCGCCCAGACGCCGGGTCGCGATAGAGATGTGCGTACAACGGACCGATCAAGCCGAAGTCGGCGATGGATGGCCGTGAGCCGAGCAAGAAGTTTTGCGCGCTCAGATGATGATCGAGCTCGGCGAGCAGCTCGCGGTAGCTGGTCTCGATGGCCGGCACCGTCGCCGGCTCGATGCCGAGCGCTGGCAGGGCACCCGCGAATGGACCGGAGAGCTTTTCGCCGATCTCTTTTTGTTCTGCTTCACTCGCGCTCGGCGCTGACAAGCGGCCGAACTCTGCGATCGCGAATGCTCGATTCTCCGGCACATTCCAGCGGTAGTGCATGGCGGGGATCACGAGCCACTCGTCCCCGTACGTCTCCAAGATCAGCGCGACGAGCTTTTGGATCGGAGTCTCCGGATAGATGCCGGCCTCGGGATATCGGCGCTCCAGAAAATCGATGATCTCGGTGGAGTCCTGCACCGCAACGTCGTCAACCGAGATTAGCACCGGGATAAACCTCACTCCGGTGCGCGGCACGATCACGTCTCGAAAGACTTCTCGCGTTGCAGGAACTTCCTCGAACGGGATGTTCTTGTATCGCAGGTAAGCCCGAACTTTGCCGGTGTAGAGCGAGACCCAGGCGCCGATGAGTTGATGTCGCGTCATATAGAATCGAGCGCTTATAGATCGATTCGGGCGTTACGGCATCTGCTGCGTGCTGCCCGTGACGGGCCCGCGGCATCCTTGGGGTAGGGCTCGCGCGAGCTGGCGCCAGGTGACGAGCTGAAAGCCTTGGGCCTTCACGAAAGCTTGGAGCTCGGGGTCGCTGATCACAGCGAGGTCACGTGCGCGGAATTGGGCGCCCCAAGGATCGATGTGCTCGGTCGCGGCTTGCATCTCTGCGTCGTCGGCCGAGAGATGCAGAAGAACTTCGTACACACCGGGCCCAAGCTGAGACAGCGTGCGTTCGTACCAGGCGCGCCACTCGGCGTGCGGCACGTCTGGTGTAATGCCGATGATCTGGTCGACCAGTCGCAGCCGCGCGTTCAGATCGAGCTGATGGTTTCGCACGACGTTCTGCTCTGGGAACAGCATCGGCAGTCCGTAGCGCGTGCCCACTTCTACGTAAGAAGCGAACAACTCGCGGTTCCAGAACAGCGCGAGCATGTGCGAGTCGAGATGCGTAATGGTGATGCCTGAGGCGTATGCCAGCTCGATCTGCGCGCTCAGTTCACGCTGAACGTCGTCCCTGGTCGCGCGTGCTTCGACTTCAGCTTGCGTTCGCGGCAGGTAGCCGAGCTTGTCGACCAACGAATGCGCGCCGCTCACGGGACGAAAGCGGTAGGCAGGCCACTCGCTGGTCAACGCGAGATGGATGCCGAGATCGTGCTCCGGATGCCGCCGTGCCCACTCCGCGACCTCCGGCAGCCATGGCGAGGTCACCAAAATGCTCGCCGATTGGATCAGCCCAGCTTCGAGCGCGTGCAGGGTGGCGACGTTCGTGCCGTGCGTCATGCCCAGGTCGTCCGCGTGCAGAATCAGGAGCCGCGCGTCAGCGGGGTAGCCGAGCCGCTGAGCGACGTTGCCTGCGTCCGCGGCGCGCGTGTCGGGCGCACACGCGCGTGGCGCATGGTCCGCGCTTAGTACGCCTCGTGTCGAGCCCGCGCATCCAGCGCAAGCGACCGCTGCAGCGAATGCGATCATAACAAAGGCCTGCGACATGCGTCAGGCAGCGATCATGCTTCCGATCAACCGCAGTGCGCTAGTCTTTTTGCGCGAAGTCTCTGCTTGCTAGCTGTACGCTTCACTGAAGTGAATGCTCAGCGTCGGCGGCCCGGCCACGTCCAGCTGCAGCGTTGGGTGGGCTTGGCACCTAACGAGGTGAGCAGTGTTTGCACGACTGTTAGTTTCTCGGGGATGAGGCGCGAGTCTGCGCTGCGAGCGAATTCTGTGAGCAGGCCGCCTATCAGTCCGTGCAGAGCGAGTGCTGCTGACTGTGCATCCCATGGCGGCGCGAGCCCGCCTTTGCGCTCCGCGGCGCGGAAGATCTCGATCAGCGTGGTTTTGGCGCGATCGTGGAAAGTCATGATGCTGTAGTTGAGGTCGAGGTCTTCGCTGCGACTGGCATCCGCTGCCATCGCGATGCGCATCAACCCGCGCCGCCGCGGGTCATTGTCGAGCTCCGCGAACAGCGCCCCGATCACCGTGCTCAGCGCTTCGAGCGGCGCCAGCGTGCCGTCGATCTCCAGGTGCTCTGCGAGCTCCTGCATAGGCAGGCGGAGCTCTTCGCAGATGGCCGTCAGCAGCCCGGCCTTGTTGAGGAAGTGGAAGTGGACTGCCCCGCGCTTGACGCCCGCAGCGGCAGCGATCTCATCCAGCGACACCTGCTCGTACCCTGTCTGCAGGAACAGGGTCTTGGCGGCTTCGAGGATGGTCTGCCGGGTCTGGGCTGCTTGTTCTTTGGTGCGCCGCATGGTCGTCGCTACCTCAACTCCGCGATTTTACAGGGCTCCGAGGATTGATCGCGTGGCACCCAAGCACGGAGTGTGCCGAGTCGCAAGCTTGATTATAGCTCCAAGCTTTTTACAAACAATCGGTCGGTTTGTAACTTGCGTAACTGCCACACGTCCCTAGGGATGGCGAGGGAGCTCCTCAGTATGCGTCCACACATCCTACTTCTGCCCGCTGTCCTGTTCGCCTGCGACCCGCCTCGCCACGTCGAGCGGACCCCGATTCAAGTCGACGTCGTGACGGTCGCGGTCGGCCAAGCCGCGCCGCACTACGCCATCAGCGGCGAGGTTCGCGCGCGCAACGAGAGCGCGCTGGCGTTTCAGATCGGCGGCAAAGTCATCGAGCGCAGGGTCGACGTCGGTGATCACGTCGCAGCCGGCGCGCTGCTCGCGCGACTCGATGCCAAGCAGCAGCTGGCTGACGTCGATGTGAGCACGGCGGCCGTGCAATCCGCGACCGCCGCGCTGCGACAGGCCAAGCTGGACTTCGATCGTGAGCGCAAGCTGCTCGCAGAAAACGCCACGGCGCAAGTGACGTATGACGCTGCGCTCGAGCGCTTTCGCTACGCGCAGAGCTCGCTGGCCGGCGCTGAAGCCGCGCTCAGCCTCGCGCGTGAAGCGCTTAGCTACACCGAGCTGCGCGCCTCTCACGCCGGCACGATCATCGCGCGTCAGGTCGAGCTCGGCTTGGTCGTGGCCCCGAATGTGCTGGCGTATTCGCTCGCCGAGGACGGGCCGCGCGAGGCGGTGTTCCGCGTGCAGGAGAGCATCGCGCAGCAACTCACCGGGCAGCATTTGCAGCTGACCTCGGTCGACAATCCGAACGTGCACAGCGACGGCGTCGTGCGAGAGATCGCGCCGCTGGTCGACGCTGCCACGTCGAGTGTCGCGATCAAGGTGACGATCGCGCAGCCCTCAGCGGCGCTTTCGCTGCGCGCGCCGGTCGTTGGACAGCTCGCTCTGCCGGCCGAGAACACCATCACGCTGCCTGCACAAGCCATCACCTCGGATCATGGTCAACCTGCGGTCTGGGTGGTCGATCGCCAAACCGGAAGTGTCAGCCTGCGCCGCATCGATGTGTACGGCTACGCCTCGCGAGACATCATTGTGCGTGCGGGGTTAGCCGCGGGCGAGATCGTGGTCACCCACGGCGCGGGACGTCTGCGCCCGGACCAGATCGTCAGCTTCAGCGAGAAGGACAGCGTGTGATGAGTAACCTCGCAGTAATCATCGCAGCGGTGCTGCTACTCAGCGCCTGCCAAGAAGCCGCGGCGGAGATGCCGAAGCCCGTTCTACGCCCCGTGCTGACGACTGTGGTCGCCGCGCAGTCTAGCGCAGGCGCTGAGTTCGTCGGCAAAATCGAAGCACGCTACGTGACACAACTCGGCTTCCGTGTGGGCGGTCGTGTGGTGCGGCGCTCGGTCTCGATCGGCGAGCGCGTGCAGCAAGGCAGCGAGATAGCTGTGCTCGACGCTGGGGCGCTGGGTTTTGCGGTCAAGGCAGCCGAGGCCAACTTGGGCGCGGTAGAAGCGCGCTGGTCGCATGCGACGACGAGCCGCGAGCGCCAAGCGAAGTTGGTCCAGAGCGACGCCGTCGCTTCGTCGAAGCTCGATGATGCGCAAGCAGGCCTGGACGCTGCGACTGCGACGGTGGCCGAGGCACGCGCGCGCTTGGCGAAAGCGCGAGAAGACGCGAGCTACGCGGTGCTGCGCGCCGAGTTCGCTGGCGTGATCACCAAGATCGATCTGGAAGCGGGCCAAGCTGTCGCGCCCAACAGCGTGGTGGCCGAGCTCGCACGCACCGATGCGCTCGACTTGGTCGTGGATGTCCCTGAGCCGTTGGTAGACAGCTTTCCGCTGGGCACTGTCTTTCAGGCCGTGCCGCAGTCGGGTTCGGACGCCGTCAGCGGCAAGGTTCGGCGCGTTGGGCCGATCGCTGATCGCGCTACACGCACGCGCCGGCTGTGGATCGCGCTGGATGCACCTGCCGCGCTGCGCCTGGGTACGGTGATGCGTGCTCGCGCGCGCCAAGGGGACGCAGACCGTATCGTCGTGCCCGCCGAGGCGCTGGTCGACCACGACAGCGACGGCAGCACAGCGGTGTTTGTGCTCGACGGCGATCACGTCAGCGAGCGCAACGTCACGCTGGCGAAACGCGGCCCGCGCAGCAGCACGATCGAGCGCGGTCTCGCGGCGGGTGAGCGCATCGTGGTCGCTGGCGTACACAGCTTGTCAGATGGTCAACGCGTGAAGCTTACGAACGAGGGTCGCCCATGAAGCGCTTCAACTTGTCCGACTGGGCGCTCGAGCATCGCTCGCTCGTTGCGTACTTCATGATCATGTTGAGCGTATTCGGTCTGTATTCGTACCTGAAGCTAGGCCGCGAAGAAGACCCCAACTTCACGATCAAGACCATGGTGATCTCGGCGCGCTGGCCGGGTGCTTCGGCGCAGGAGGTGATCGATCAAGTCACCGAACGCATCGAGAAGAAGCTGGAGCAGCTCGACACGCTCGATTTTACCCGTAGCGTCACGAGCGCGGGCACAACGACGATCTTTGTGAACCTCAAGGACACCACGCGCGGTGAGGCCGTCTCGCGCAGCTGGGTCCGCGTGCGCAACATGGTCAGCGACATGAAGGGCACGTTGCCTCCGAATGTGGTCGGCCCGTTCTTCAACGACGACTTCGGCGACGTCTTTGGCAACGTGTACGCGTTCACCGCCGATGGCTTGTCGCAGCGGCAGCTGCGCGACTACGTGGAGTATGTGCGGCGCACGGTCCTGGCGATCCCGAACGCCGGCAAGGTCGAGCTGATCGGCGCGCAGGACGAGGTCATCTACCTCGAGTTCTCGCCGATCAAGCTTGCTGCTTATGGCGTCGATCAGCAGCGCATCATCCAGACGTTGCAGGATCAGAACGCGATCGTGCCGTCGGGTGAAGTGGAGGTCGGCGCCGAGCGCGTGGTCGCCCGCGTCAGTGGTCAGTTCGACTCGGAAGACAGCATCCGGGCGATCAACTTGCACTTGAATGACCGCTATTTCCGCCTGAGCGACATCGCCACGGTCACGCGTGGCTACGCGGATCCGCCGACGGCGCTGTTTCGCATCGGGGGTGAGCCGGCCATCGGGCTCGCGATCGGCATGCGTCCGAACGCGAACTTGCTCGAGTTCGGCGAGGCATTAAAAACCCAGATGAAGCGCGTCGAAGCGGAGCTGCCGATCGGCGTGAACGTGCAGCTGGTGTCGGACCAGCCACAAGTGGTCGAAGAGGCTGTGTCCGGCTTCGTGCGTGCGCTGTTCGAAGCGGTGGTGATCGTGCTCGCCGTCAGCTTCGTGAGCCTGGGTTTGCGCGCGGGCTTCGTGGTCGCACTGGCGATCCCGCTCGTGCTGGCGATCACGTTCAGCGTGATGCAGTACCTCGGTATCTCGATGCAGCGCATCTCGCTCGGCGCGCTGATCATCGCGCTTGGCCTGTTGGTCGACGATGCCATGATAGCGGTCGAGATGATGGTCGCGAGGTTAGAAGCCGGCGACAGCCTGACCAAAGCTGCAACCGCGGTCTACACGACGACAGCATTTCCGATGCTCACGGGTACGTTGGTGACCGTCGCGGGCTTCATTCCCGTCGGCTTGAACGCGAGCTCCGCGGGCGAGTTTACTTTCACGCTGTTTGTGGTGATCGCCGTGTCGTTGCTCGTGTCGTGGGTGGTCGCGGTGCTGTTTACACCGCTGCTCGGTGTGTGGCTCCTGCCCAAGTCGCTCGCCAAACATCAGGCGGGCCCGGGGCTGCTCGGCCGCGCGTTTGCGGGTGTGCTCGCGGTGTGCATGCGCCACCGCTGGGTCACGATCGCGGTCACGCTGGGCGTATTCGGTCTCGCCATCTTCGGCATGGGCCACGTGCAACAGCAGTTTTTCCCCAGCTCCGATCGCCCTGAGCTGATCATCGACTGGAACCTGCCGCAAAACGCGTCGATCCACGAGACCAAGGCGCAGATGGATCGCTTCGAGCGCGAGCAGCTCGCAGGCCAGCGTGGCATCGAGCACTGGAGCTCGTACGTGGGGCAGGGTGCTGTGCGCTTCATTCTCTCGTTCGATGTGCAGCCGCCGAATCCGTTCTTCGGTCAGACGGTGATCGTGACGAAAGATGTGGCCACGCGTGACCACTTGCAGAAGCAGTTTCAAGGCTGGCTCGACAAGAACCTGCCGGGGACAGATGCGTTCGTGCACTTGCTCGACATCGGCCCGCCTGTCGGTCGGCCCGTTCAGTACCGTGTGAGTGGGCCTGATTCGCAGCGCGTGCGGGGCTACGCGCACGAGCTGGCGAGTGTGATGGCGGAGAACCCCCACCTCGGCAATCCGGTGTTCGACTGGAACGAGCCCGCGCGCGTTGTGCGTGTCGAAGTCCTGCAGGACAAAGCGCGTCAGCTCGGTGTGACCTCTGCGAGCATCGCCTCGACGTTGAACAGCATCGTGGGTGGCGCGCCCGTGACACGGGTGCTCGACGACATCTATCTGGTCAATGTCGTCGCTCGCGCGAGCTCGGCGGAGCGCACCAGCTTGGAGAGCTTGCGCAGCATCACTTTGCCCACGAGCAACGGGCAATCGGTGCCGCTCGAAGCCATTGCCCACTTCCGCTACGAGGTCGAGCAGCCGATCATCTGGCGCCGCGATCGGCTGCCGACGGTGACCATCAAAGCCGCGATTCTCGATGGCATCATGCCACCGACCATCGCACAGGAGCTCGCGCCGAAGCTCGCGGCGTTCAACAGCAAGCTTCCGGTGGGCTATTCAGCGATCACCGGTGGTGCGGTGGAGGAGAGCGGCAAAGCGCAGGCGCCGATCGCCGCTGTCGCACCGCTGATGATCGTCGTCATGCTCACTGTGCTGATGATTCAGCTGCAGAGCTTTCAACGCCTGTTCCTCGTGGTCGCGGTGGCCCCGCTCGCTCTGATCGGTGTGGTGGCTGCGCTCTTGCCTACGCATGCGCCGCTCGGGTTCGTGGCGCTGCTCGGTGTGCTCGCGCTGATCGGCATCTTGATCCGCAACTCTGTGATCTTGGTGGTGCAGATCGAAGAGCTGCGCGCTACGGGCGTCGATGCTTGGACAGCCGTCGCACTGGCCACCTCACAACGCGTGCGGCCGATCTTGCTGACCGCCGCTGCGGCGAGCCTCGCGCTGATTCCGATTGCGCGCGAGGTATTCTGGGGTCCGATGGCGATCGCGATGATGGGTGGCATCATCGTGGGCACGGTGCTGACATTGTTGTTCTTGCCCGCGCTCTATCTCGCATGGTTTCGCGTACGACCGCCGGTTCGTGAGAGCCCGGAACCTGTCTCAGCACACGAGCTTCAGTTGAGTGTGCACGGAACCTAGGTCGGGGCCACCCTGGTTGTGGTTTGCCGGTTTGTGAATATCGCACAATAAATTGTGTTAGTTGTCAGGGTTAACACTCTCTTTGTTAGTGCTCGAAATGGTGTCTACTCGGAGCGCGCTGTTGGACCGCGCTCCGAGTAAACAACCATGGAGAGAGAATGACCTTGTACACGTCTCATCGCGTGAGGATTTTGGCTGCCCTTGTGCTTTCGCTCAGCATCGCAGCGAGCGTATCCGCAGGGTTCTGCAAGATAACGCCGCCCGGAAAGCGCTTGCCGACGGAGCAGACATACTCAGAGGCGGCAGCGAGCTGGTGGACGTGGGCGCTTTCGCAGCCCGCAACTAAGAATCCGATCACGGATCTAACGGGTGAGCACTGCGCCGAAGGTCAGCCGGCGTCTGACATCTGGTATCTGGCAGGCACCAACAGTCCCGATCCTGTTAAGCGAAAGTGCACAGTCCCGAGGTCCCGAACGCTCCTTTTTCCGGTGTTGAACGTTATCTCCCCATGGATCCCTGACAGTCCGACAGACATCGCCACTGAGGCGGATGTGGAGTCGTTGCGCGCCAACGCGCGCGGCATCAGCGACGCGACCGACCTCAAGTTGACGATCGACGGCGTCAAAGTGAACAACCTCAAGCGGTTCTACGAAGAGTCAGCGCTGATCAAGGTTGCTCTGCCCGCAGACAATATCTTCGGAGC
>Ga0209082_1000041_pt1 | contig 92429 bp, 69 predicted proteins | sample ColdCreekSource_FD_184127 | JGI IMG/M metagenome (GOLD analysis project Ga0209082, IMG submission 184127) | Groundwater microbial communities from Cold Creek, Nevada to study Microbial Dark Matter (Phase II) - Cold Creek Source (SPAdes) (version 3) | ecosystem: Environmental > Aquatic > Deep... | reverse complement strand
CGTGCCCGTGCCCGTCTGACCATTGGTCACAAGTTTTCGCAATGAAGTTGGTGCTTTTGCAGACCGAGAGGCAACCGCGCGAAACGGAGCGCGAAACAAGAGAATGAACAGGGAGTTTAGGAGCCGGGGAGATTTTGGAATTGGGTCCAGAGGGTGAACGGAGCGTGTAGCGAGGTTCATCGCGTAGGTCGCGAACCCAAAAAATCTCCCCGGCTCCTAAACTCCCTGTTGATCCTTCTCGACGCGGCAGGCGCACGCCGAAGTCCGCGCGAGCTGCCCAGCCGCAGAATCGCATGAAAACTTGCGACCAATGGTCAGCCGTGCCCGTACACGTCTCCCCTTCCCGCGAAGTTTGCGGGTGACGGGAACGTGTACGGGCACGGGCACGCGTACGGGAAGGTTAGTGTTGCTTTTGCCGGAACGCTGAGAGGTTTGTGTCGGCGTTCCCACCCCACATCATGTGCAGCTGCTCGGGATGCGCGACCGAGAATGCGAAGAAGAAGTGGTGCGGATAGAACAGATACTTCACCGGCGAGGCGAGTCGCATGTCCAGCACGGCCAACGGCTCGTCGGTCTGCAAGCGCGCCTTGGGCAGGCGATAGCCTTGCGCAAACTTGCTGACGTCGCGTGTGCGATGAACTTGCGCGCGGATGCCGTGCGTGCCGTCGCCCGGTACGAGCAACTGGAAGTCGAAGCGATCGACACCGCGCGCGACTGCCGCCGACAAATACAAGCTGATGATGTCGATCGGCGCAGAGTCTGCGGGGTAGTCGATGGTCTTCTGCTTGACGCCTTTGCCCTCCAGAAAGAGCTGCATCTGCAGCTTGTGCCCGCCTTCCACCGCCTTGAGCACGGCGTGATCGCTCTCGAACAACCACTTGTGCTCATCGCTCAGCTTGTAATCGGGGAACAGCGCGTCACCGGCTTGCTTGTCGAACTTCACCCGCGTGTCCGCTTGGACCAGGCGCAGGTTCGGCTCGAGCGTGAGCGTCGTGGTGGCTTCCCACGGCTGAGGGAGCTGGGCCACCTGCTGGGTATCGAGCCGACGCAGCGAGGTGTAGTGGCGCTTGCGAATCATGGACAAGCGCCCGTTCGGCAGGTGCTTAATCTGCTCGGAGCCGGTGCCGATCAACATGCCTTCCTGAATGTCGGCGCGCGCGATGCCCTCGGGAAAAATCGTGGCCAAGCTCGCATCGCCTTTCAGGCTGACGAACAAGGAGTCGTACGCTGCAGCAAGCGCGGGAACAGCGCAGGCGAGGAGGCAAACCAGTGCAGCCGAAGCAGGTGACATGTGTGCTGGCATGACCTCGACTCTTGCCCGAAACTGGAGTCAGAACCAACCTGGTGCTGACGCGTATTTGTGAGCACCATCCCGCTGCCAACTCGGGACACGATGCGTCGGCCTCAACTGACTACGGATTGTCCGCGCGCGGCAGATTCAAAGCAGCATTGCGTGCTGGCCGGGTGGTATATCGGTACAGTGAGAGGCCGGGTGTACTCACCTACACTGTCGGCATCTCCCGTTGTTCGCAACGAAGATCACGTACGCGTGCCCGTGCCCGTGCGCGATCTGCCAAGACATCACGACGAGAATACGGATCGGGCACGGGCACGTTTACGCGTACGGGTGGTTTGACTTTAGGAGACCGAGACACATCATGCAGAAAGCTGTAGAGACGGTTAGCACCGTCGCGATTCGCTTCGCAGGCGATTCGGGCGACGGCATGCAGGTCACAGGCTCGCAGTTCACCGACACCACGGCGTTGGCCGGCAACGATCTAGCGACGTTTCCGGACTTCCCGGCCGAAATCAGAGCGCCCGCAGGCTCGCTCGCCGGTGTCTCGGGCTTCCAGATCAAGTTCTCGAGCGACATGGTGTACACGCCCGGCGATGCGCCGGACGTATTGGTCGCGATGAATCCGGCAGCGCTCAAGGTGAACCTGCGCGACCTCAAGCAAGGCGGCATGTTGATCCTCAACGGCGAGGCCTTCAACGCCAAGAACTTGGCGCACGCCGGCTACGAGAAGAACCCGTTGGAGGATGGCACACTCGCCAACTTCAAGGTGTTCTCGGCGGACATCACCGGCATGACACTGCGCGCGGTCGAGTCGCTCGGCTTGAACAACCGCGCCGCCGTCCGCTGCAAAAATTTCTTTGCGCTCGGGATCGTGTACTGGCTCTACAATCGCGACCCGCAGCACACGGTCGAGTACATCGAGACGAAGTTCAAAGACCCCTCGCTGCGCGAAGCGAACCTGCGTGCGCTCAAGGCTGGCTACAACTTCGGTGAGACCGCAGAGCTGTTCGATCGCAGCTACGAGGTGCGCGAAGCGAAGATCGCGACGGGCAAGTACCGCAACATCTCGGGCAACGAAGCACTCAGCCTCGGTTTTCTGGCTGCAGCGGAGCTGTCAGGTCTCGACCTGTTCCTGGGCTCGTATCCGATCACGCCCGCGTCGGACATTCTGCACGCGCTCGCGAGTCAAAAGCATCTCGGCGTGCGTACATTTCAAGCCGAAGACGAGATCGCTGCGATTTGTGCGGCGATCGGCGCTTCGTACTCGGGTGCGCTGGCGCTCACTACGACGAGCGGTCCGGGCTTGGCCTTGAAGGGCGAAGCGATGGGTCTCGCGTTGATGCTCGAGCTGCCGCTCGTGGTCGTCAACGTGCAGCGCGCGGGTCCGAGCACGGGCATGCCGACCAAGACCGAGCAAGCGGATCTGATGCAAGTGATGTACGGGCGTAACGGTGAAGCACCCTTGCCTGTGATCGCAGCCAGCAGCCCGGGCGATTGCTTCCACACCGCGATCGAAGCGTGCCGCATCGCGGTCACGCATATGACACCGGTCGTACTCTTGTCCGACGGCTACATCGCGAACAGCGCCGAGCCTTGGCCGGTGCCTGAGATGTCTTCGCTGCCGCCCATCCCCGTGAAGTTCCATACGGACAAAGAAGGCTTCGCGCCTTATGCGCGCGACGAGAAGCTGGCGCGTCCTTGGGCGCTACCTGGAACGCCGGGCTTGGAGCACCGCATCGGCGGCATCGAGAAGCAACACCTCACCGGCAACATCAGCTACGACGCGGCGAACCACGAATTCATGTGTAAGCTGCGCGCGGACCGCGTGCAGAAGATCGCGGACAGCTTGCCTGCCACCGAGATTTACGGAGATGCCGAAGGCGACTTGCTCGTGCTCGGCTGGGGCAACACCACCGGTGCGCTGCGCGCAGGTGTCGAGAACGTGCGGCAGTCATCGGGTCGCAAGATCGGCCATGTGCAGCTGCGCTGGCTGAACCCGATGCCAAACGACCTCGGCGACATTCTGAAGCGCTACAAGCGCGTGCTCGTGCCCGAGCTCAACCTCGGGCAGCTCGTCAAGCTCGTGCGCGCGCGCTACTTGGTCGATGCGCGTCCCTTCAATAAGATCCAAGGCCAGCCGTTCAAAGAGAGCGAAGTCGTGCAGGCCATCAAGCAACAGCTGGAGGCCAACTGATGGCACACTCACTCAGCATCTACCCCGAGGTTACGCACACCGATCCCAGCGCGCTGACGCGCAAGGACTTCGTGACGGATCAGGAAGTCCGCTGGTGCCCGGGTTGCGGTGACTATTCGATCTTGGCCCAGGTCCAGCGCATCATGCCGAGCTTCGGCATTCCGCGCGAGAAGATCGTGTTCGTAAGCGGCATCGGCTGCTCCAGCCGGTTTCCTTATTACATGGAGACGTACGGCATCCACAGCATCCACGGGCGCGCGCCTGCGATCGCGACCGGCATCAAGGCCATGCGGCCTGAGCTTTCGGTTTGGCTCGTGACGGGCGACGGCGACGGCTTGTCGATCGGTGGCAATCACTTCATCCATGTGATGCGCCGCAACGTCGATCTGAAGATGTTGCTGTTCAACAATCAGATCTACGGCTTGACGAAGGGCCAATACAGCCCGACATCACCGATCGGCAAAAAGGCCAAGTCGACGCCCATGGGCTCAGTCGACTATCCGCTCGATCCGATCAGCGTCGCGCTCGGCGCGAATGCCACGTTCGTGGCGCGCAGCATCGACGTGCACGCGAATCACTTGCAGGAAGTGCTCAAGCGCGCGGCCGAGCACAAGGGCACAGCGTTCGTCGAGATCTACCAGAACTGCAACATCTTCAACGACGGCGTGTTCGACTCGCTCGCTGACAAGGCGACGCGGCCGCTGCACGTACTCGAGCTCACGCACGGCAAGCCGATGCGTTTCGGCAAGGACAAGGAAAAGGGCATCGTGGTCGGGCGCGACATGCGGCCCCAGGCGGTCCTGGTCGACAGCAGCAACGAGGCGGATGTGCTCGTCCACGACGAGAACAGCGAGCTTCACGCGCTGCTCCTCAGCCGCTTCACCGCGCCCGAATTCCCGGTGCCGATCGGTGTGTTCCGGGCGGTAAGCCGGCCCAGCTACGACGTTCTCATGAACGAGCAGGTGGAAAAGGCGCGTGCCAGCAGGCAACAATCGGTGCAGGATTTATTGAACGAAAACGTGTGGACGGTGAAGTAGCGCGCTACGTACCTCCGCGCCCAACTGCAGACTTGTGGAGTCCCGAATGAAGATCAGATGGCAAACGCTTGGTGTGGCCTCCCTTGTGCTGCTTTCGGGACTCTCTGGCTGCGTCTTCGGTGAGGAGAGCGATCCGCCCGTGCTCACCGTGGAGCTGTACTGGCAGTACGACGAGCGCACTCGGCATGACTACGACTGCGACACCGTGCCGGTCGTGGCCGCCGAGTGGCGCATGCTCGACAGCGAGGGCGAGGAGCTGAAGTCGTTGTCCAAGGACGCCATGGAGTGCGACAACACCCTCCGGTTCCTGGACCTCGACCCTGGCGACTACAAGCTCGAGGTGGGCGGCTACAACGAGGCTGGCGACAAAGCCTGGGAAGCCACCTGTCCAGTGTGGGTGGATCGCTTCGACCGCCTGTTCGAGTGCACGGTCGTCCAACTCGACCCCTAACTCCCTGACTCATCGCGGCTTACTCGGCCCTCCGGGCGGGGCCCGCCCTCGCGCCTTGCCCTTGCCCCTTGCTCACCGAGGGCGCGCCTGCTTAGATCCCCATAACGTGTTCCAGTTCCCGCCGCTCACGCCGGTCGTCAAGAAGCTCATCATCACGCTGTTTTGCGCGTTTGTGCTGGAGCTTCTGCTCGAGAATTTCGCGGGTATTCCGGTCATCCACACGCTGGCGTTCGACCCCAATAACCTGGGTCCGCTCTCGCTTTTGCAGCTGGTCAGCTACGTGCTGATCCAGAACCCGCGCGAGGTGTTCGGGCTGCTGGTCGACCTGTTCTTCATGTGGCTGATCATCTCGCCGTTCGAGTCGGCGTTTGGACGCAGGCACACGATCGAGCTAGCGCTCGCAGGCACGCTCGGAGGCAGTCTCGCGGCGTTGATCGTCGCGCAGCTCTTGCCGATTCCTGAGTGGCGCTTGCTCGGCTCACACACCATCGCGTACGCCGGTATGGCCGCGATGGCGCAGGTGATGGGCAGCGGGCGCAAAATCCTTCTCTTTGGCGTCGTGCCGATGACCTCGGGCCAGCTGCTGCTGGTGCTGGCCGGCTTCTCGCTGCTGAGCTACCTCGCGACCCGCGATCACTTGCAGCTCGCAAGCTCGCTGGGCGCGATGGCCGCCGGCATCGGCTACGTCAAGTACATGTCGCGCGCGCCGCGACCTTCCGCGCGCAAGCGCCCCTCCACGCGCTTTCGTGTAGTGCGCGGGGGCGGTGGACGCGACGACAGCGACCGGCCCAAGTGGCTCAACTGATGCTTTTTCCACATCGCAGCTTCGTGTTGTGCCTGGGCGTTCTGTGCCTGGGCGCATCGCTCGCGTCTTGTCGCGGCTGCGAGAGCAAGACGCCTGTGCCGTTCAAGCGCGTGCAGCCCGATGCCGGCGTCGTGCGCGATGCGGCGGTCGCCGCCGAGGCGCAGGGACCGGAAGCGGTCGTGTATCCCGACGGAACGCACGAAGTGACCGTGGGAAAGACGCGGATCTCGCGCGGTGAAGCCCAGATCCACGCGACGCTCAGCCGCGATCTGGACGGCGACAAGCAGCCTGAGACCTTGGTGTTGATCAGCGTCGAGACGGGCGAGGCAATGCTGGAGCTGCAACCAGCGACCGGCGCGTTGCCCAAGGCGCAGATCGCGCTCAAGCCCGCGCCGCTCGGCTCGCATTGTCGCACGTCGGCGGCGAAGCTTGCCGCTCTGGGCGGCGAGCTCGGCTTGGCCAGCGTGAACTTTCTGTGCGAAGCGCAGACCGAAGCCTCGATCGCTGCGGAGACCAAGCTGCCCGACGGTAGCGCTGTTTCGCCGCTCGATCTGCCTCCGCCCGAGCCGCGCGAAGCGTTCACGCTCACCGAGCACTACGTGTTTACGCTCAGTCAGACGCCGCAGCTGCAGCTGCGACTGGCTGCGGACTTCCGCGCGGATGAGCCGGTCAGCCCTGACCTGCAGATCGCGAGCAGCGATCTCGACGGTGACCAGGTGGCGGACGTGCAGGTAAGCCTGCCCGTGCAAGGCGCAGAGTCGCCGAGCGGCGCGGCGCCGGTGCTGACGCTGAGCTGGCTGAGTCGATCGACCGGCCTTGCACGTGAAGCGCAGCAGCCCGAGGCGAGCCTCGCGAGCTGGGCGGAGCAAGCGCAGGCGTTGCTCGCAAAGAAGCCGAAAGAAGCGGGCGTGCTGGCGCTGCAGACCTTGGCGCTGCATCGCTTGTTGTGTCGCGAGAGCGGTGGCGCGCGCTTGTGGATCGATGACACGCGCGGCATCAGCTGCGGGCCATCGGCGGCAGCTGGGCGCGCGCTCGCGACGTCCGCGATCGCAAACGCCAAGCAGCAGCAGCTCTTGCCTGCGCTCGATGCGCGGGCGCAGCTACAAAAGTCGGCCTTTACGCTCGACAAAAAGACGCGCGATCAGGTGACGCAGGCGATCGGGCAGATCCGCGGCGACACGGCGTACACTTGGTACGTAGGCCCGAACGTGCGTCCCGGCAGCTCACCTAACCTGCGCTTGCCGGCGATCGGCTTCAGCGACGAGGGCACGCTGCTGCTGCGTGGTGCGACGCCGCAGCTGTACGACTTGCAGACGCGGGTTTTGGCCGTCGCTGGGATCCCGGCGGGCTTGCTCGCGACAGATGCTACGCGGCGCTTCGCGCTCGCTGACATCCTGCGCGGCTGCGCTGGGCTGCATGTGCGGATCGTGAACGCCGCGCAGGTGGTCTCGGGGATCGTGACCGGCGCGCCGGTCAGCGAGCCGCTACTCCAGCCCGAGGCCGGCCCTGAAGCCAATGGCTGCATCAACAATTCCGCGCGCATGCGCAGTGAGCGCGGCGGCTTCGAGCTGCTCGGGCTCAACGCACAAGGCGCGCTGTTCGCTCACGGAAAGCACCTGTGGCTCTTGCCCTTGAACGCGGAAGGCGGCGCTGCCGGCCCCGCGCGCGAGATCAAGCCCGGTGAAACCGTGGCTCCACTTCTCACCCCTGGAGCGCTCGATCCGAGCGCTCGTTATATGGCCCTCGCTACTAGCGAAGGCGTCGCCCTCATCGATCGCACGCGAGACAGCGCGCGACTCATCCGCACCCCGGCCTCTTGTGCCGGCGGAACGGTGAGCGATGCGGTGGTGTCGCCGAGCGCGACCAAGGTCGCGATGCTGTGCGCGGGCCGCATCTACGTCGCCGAACCCGCCGCTGCGAGCGGCGCGGTCCCTCGGCCTACTTCGGAACATCCGTGAATAAGAAAGAAACGAAACAACCTAAGTCCCTCGAGCAGAAGCTCCTGGGTCTGCTTCGCGCCAACGCGCGCTCCATGCATGTGGGCGAGCTGCGCAAGCTGATGATGTTAGACAAAAAAGAGCATGGCCAGCTGGCTGATCAGCTGGGGCTTATGGCGGCAGCTGGTCTGGTGACTGAGCTCCCTGGCGGTAAGTACCGTGCGCCTAGAAAAGCGCCGCGTGGACCCGATGTCCCCGCTGCCCATGGCGCCGCTGAGGGCGGCAAGCCTGAGCTGCAGGGCAAAGGCCGACCTGCGATCGCGAGCCGAGTGGACGCTGCCCAGGGCGGGCGAAAGCTGCCCAGCAAAGGGCGGAACCCGTTCGCTCGCAGCGCTGATGCGGAGGATGATCGCGGAACACGCGGCAAGGCTCGATTCGCCAGTCGCGCGGATTCGCACGACGACGAGAGAGAGCTGCGCGACGAGGCTCGGTTCGCCGACTCCACGGACACGGAAGCTGACGCGCGCGGCCCGCGCCCCACTCGTTCGGCAGACTCGGACGTCGAGCGTGGCTCGCGAGGCAAAGGCCGGTTCGCTGGCGCGCCGGACTCCGCCAATGAGCCGAGCCCGCGTGGCAAAGCGCGGCCTGCTGATCGAGACGACGCTGTCGGCGGCGCTGAAACTGGCTCGCGAGGCAAAAGCCGGTTCGCGGGTCGAGACAACGCTGACCGCGGCGATGAAGCCGGTTCGCGAGGCAAAGGCCGGTTCGCTGGCGCGCCGGACTCTGCCAATGAGCCGAACCCGCGTGGCAAAGCGCGGCCCGCTGGATCGGCGGACTCCAGTGACCGCAGCAAAAGTCGATTCGCGAGCCGAGACGACGGCGACGAACGAGGGTTCGCTGGCTCGGCGGACTCGGCCGATGATGATTTCGCGCGTGATGACGAATCGTTCGAGGAAGCTGACGGCGGCCATGATGTGAGCCCGCGAAGCGACAGTGCACGCGGCGCAGGCCAGCAGCCTTTCGCCAGTCGCGCGGATTCGGACCGCGGCGGGCCCAAGACGCGACGGCGTGCTGAAAGTGTGGCGCGCAGCCGCGTCGCTCAGTTTCAAACGCATGCGCGCGAGCCGCACAAAGGCAAGGATCGGCACTCGCGCGACTTGCCGCGTGGTGGCCGCCATGGGCGGCCGTCGCACGAGTCGGCGGAGAACCGGCGCGAGGACTTCAGCCATCGCTCGCCGCGTGGCCGCGCGGAGCTCGTGGGTCGGCTGAACGTGAACACACGTGGCTTCGGCTTCGTGACGCCAGAGGAGCCCGGACCGGACATCTTCATCCCGCCGCCCGCGCTTGGTAGCGCGCTGCACGGCGACAAGGTGCGGGTGCGCGTGTTTCCGAGCCCGAAGGGCTTCGATGGCCAAGTGCTCGAGGTGATCGAGCGCGCGACGCACTACATCGGCGGTCAGCTGTTGATGCTGCCGTACGGGACGTTCATCGAGGCCGACGACGAGCGGCTCAAGGCGCGCGTGCAGGTCGTCGGTGATCTGCCCGAGAACGCGCGCACAGGCCAAGGCGTGATCGCGAAGGTGGTCGGCTTTCCGGAGCAACCGGGAGAGCCGCTGCTCGCGAGCGTCGTGGAGGCCTTCGATCCTGCGGAGTTCGCGGAGTTCGAGATCCGGCGCATCATGCTGTCGCAAGGTGTGCGCGATGACTTCGATGAAGACGTGCAAGCTGAGGCGCGCGCTTACGGTGATCGCGTCACCGAGGCCGACTGCGAAGGCCGCGTCGACTACCGCGACCTCGATTTATTGACGATCGATCCTGATGACGCGCGCGATCACGATGATGCGGTGTACGCCGAGCCTGCGTCGGCTGGCGGCTTTCGCGTGATCGTAGCGATCGCCGATGTTTCGCACTACGTGCGGCCCGATACGGCGCTCGATCGCGAAGCGTTGGTCCGCGGCTGCACGATCTACCTGCCATCGCGCGCGATTCCGATGTTGCCGCGCGAGCTGAGCAGTCACCTCGCTTCGCTCCTGCCGGAGGTCGATCGGCTCGCGCTGGCGGTGGACTTGGAGCTCGACCGCGAAGGCAGCGTGCGCCAGTACAAGTTCGTCGAGTGCGTGATGCGCTCGGCGGCGCGCTTGTCGTACGGCGGCGTGGCGCGTGCGTTAGGCATGACCGAGGACGGGCCGGTCCAGCCTGCCGCTTTCAGCCGCAAGCCTCAGCTCGAGCTGCTGCTCGAAGTGGCGAAGCTGCTGGGCGCGCAGCGCAAGCGGCGCGGCTCGCTGGACTTCGATCTGCCGGAGGCCAAGGTCAAGCTGAACCCCGAGACGGGTGAGCCGGTGTCGATCGAGCGCTCCCGCACGGATCCCGGCGTGCGCTCGGCGTACAACCTGATCGAGGAGCTGATGTTGCTCGCCAATGAAGTGGTGGCGCGCGACTTGAGCAAGCGCAAGGTGGCCGCGATCTATCGCGTGCACGGTGCGCCGAACGAAGAGAAGGTGATGGCGTTCGCCGAGCTCGCTGGCACGATGGGCTTCAAGATCGACGATGACATCGCCGCGCAGCCCGGCAAGCTCGCGCGCTTCTTGGCGACGGTCGTCGACCCTCGGCACACTGAGGTGTTGTCGTATCTGCTCTTGCGCGCGATGCAGCAGGCGACCTACGCGACCGATAACATCGGGCACTTCGGGCTCGCCGCTGAAGATTACGTGCACTTCACTTCGCCGATCCGGCGCTATCCGGATCTCGCGATCCATCGCATCGTGCGTAAGATCGCGCGGGGCGAGGCGCTGCACGGCAAGAAGCTAAAGACGGAGCTCGCAGAGCAGGCGGCTGAGTCCAGCCGCTTGGAGCGGCGGGCAATGCTGATCGAGCGCGAGGTCGTGGACTTGTACCGCGCGATGATGATGCGCGATCGCGTCGGCGATGAGTTCGAGGGCACGATCACCGGCATCACCGAGCACGGCCTGTTCGTGGCGATCGAATCACCGTGTGTCGACGTGTTCTGTCGCTTGCAGTCGCTGCCGCCGGACCACTACGAGGCGGATCAGTTCAACACGCGTTTAGTTGGGCTCGCGACAGGGCGTGCGTTTGCACTGTTCGATCGCCTCGCCGTGCGCATCGAAGATGTGTCGATCGCGCGCAGGCGCATCTCGGCGGTGCCAGTCGAAGTGCTGAGCTCCCCTGCTCCACAGCAAATCGGTGGTGCGAGTCGCATGCGTCGCAAGCCGACCAAACCGCCCGCGCGCGGTGCCGGCTCCCACGTTCAAGCCTCACACAAAGGCCGCCCCGGCAACGAGCGCGACCAACGTCGCCGCAGCAAAGAATCGAAACGCACCGACAAGCGCTCCGGCACAGGCAAAAGCAAGGGCAAAGGCAAGCGCCGCTAGATCCAGTGGCGCGCGCCCAGACGATTCACCATGCGAGGCCCAAGCGCCAAATGGCAAGGGTCACAAGCATGGACGAGCGTCCGTCTATAGCTGCGCACGCAGCATGACGTGGTCATAGACGGCGCCGTGGACATGAGCGCCCCCCTTGTCATTGACGAGTCCGTCAAGACTCGCCAGCTCTTCGGCCCACCGGCGGTCAACGAGTCAAAGACAAGGGGGCGCTCATGATTTAGTGGAGCGCGCGGAAGTGGGTGGCTCGGTCGTTGGAGTTGATCCAGTTGATGATGTCGAAGGCCATGAGCCACGCGCCTTGGGCGATCAACGCGATGCCGGTACCGAGCTCCCAGCGATCATTTTCGTTTTGGATCGCGGCGATCGCGCACAGCAGGCCGCCTGCAGCCATATAGAAGACGTCGAGGCCGGCGTTGACGGCGAAGAACTGGCCGGAGTGCAGGTGGGCGACGAGCTCGGCTTCGCGGCGAGCTTCGAAGTCGTCAGGGTTGCGGGCAGCGCGGATGCGGCGTTCGTCGGCGCCTGAGACGTCGAGCATGCCGAAGGAGAGGCCGGCGTTGACAGCGCCGAAGCTCGCCGTGGTGATGCCCGCGGCGAGCAGCATCTTCTCGTCGCGACCCACCACCGCGAGCGCACCACCAACAGCCACACTCGCCAAGCCCAACCCGAGCAGCACCACCCCCGCAGTTTGACGATCAGCCCGGATCTCGAGCCGCAGCTGGGTCAAGCGCGCCCAGCGCGCCCGCGCTCGAGCACCAGCGAGCGCCTCACTCTCGAGCAGCGCGAACGCCGCGCGTTGCGCCGTCACCACGTTCGCAACGCCACGCGGCGACTCCGCCAGCGCACTGCTGCACAAACCAAGGCACAACAGCACGACCGCGACGATGCGCATGGCGCGATCATAACAAGCCTCCGGTCCCCGCGCACAATCATGAACCCGCACGATCCCATCGCGCTGCCACAAAAAACTAAACTCACCGTAACCGTCGACGATCCGGAATCCGGTCACGGTCACGGTTACGAACTAAAGCGCTGGACCTTTCGCGCAGGCGCGGCCCTGGCACGTGACAGCAGGCCCAGCAGTGTTCGCGCGAGGCGAAGGGTACTTAGCGAGTTGGTCGACCAGGGTGGTGATTGTCGGGTAGGCTCGCGGCGCGTCGATGGCGAGGCTTTGTCTGATACAGCTGTTTTGGATTGCGTTGGCTCTGCCAGGGTACGCGCTCGTTCGTAGCTGGGATCCAGAGTCTCTGCGACGCGGTTTCTTGTTCGGGCTAGCCCGGTGTTACTTGGCGAGCTTCGCGCTGCTGACGCCGCTCGCTGTGCTCGGGTATTGGCTAAGCTGGCCGCTGTGGCCGCTGTCGAGTGCCGTCGTCGTGGGCATGGCGGTGGGCGCTTCCATTCTCGTACACGATCGACGTGCGCTCATCGTCGCGCTGCGCAAACCGAACCTGCTTGCAGCTGTGAGCTGCATGCTTATTGGTTTCGATCTTTGGCTCGGGCTACGCGCCGGCGCGCACACGCAGGGCGACGCGGGCTATCACATCGCGCGCGTGCGCATGCTGATCGCGGACGGGCTCTCCAACTGGGATCCGATCGTCGCGCAGCCGCGCTTGGACATCATCTACCACACGAACCTGTACCACGCGCTGATCGCGGTGAGCGGACAGCTCACAGGCGGCGATGCCGCGATCGCTTGGCTCGCGACGTGGCCGTTTGCAAAATTGCTGGTGGCGGCGGGCGTGGGGCAGCTCGCGTGCTGCGTGTTTGGATCAGCAGCCGCTGGGTGGATCGCGAGCCTGGGAATGCTGGTATCGCAGACCGCTTACTCGGTGCTGCCCTTCCCCAACACGCTCGCGCCGGTCGCTCTTCTGCCTATGGGTTTGTGCGCTGCGTCGGAGCTGTGGGCGGACGCTGAACGTGCCAAGCGCGCAGCAGCGTGGCTCGCTGCGAGCGCGATGGCGCTCGCGCAGATGCACGCGCTCAACGCGATCTTCCTCGCGATGGTCGTCGGACCGGTGTTGCTCGGCGTGCTGCTCGTACGCAGCACGCTCCCGCTATTGCGCGCACAGAGCGCAACGATCAAGACCGGCCCGAGCCGGCGAGTGCTCGTGCTCGGCATGCTCGCGTGCGGCGCAAGCTTACCCTGGCTCGTCGTCGCAGGCGGACCACGCATGCAAGTGCTGTTTCAGCTCGCGTTGCCCACGCTGCAGAGCGCAGCGCCACTGCCCCAGCCAAACGAGCGCACCCTCACCAGCCTACGCGAAGACGGCAAACAACCCACGCAGCCCGAGACCACTGCACAGCCGCTCGAGCCTGCGGCGACGCGCGAAGACGGCCATCAACCCGCCGCTGCGCCGGCAGTGGCAACGCACGACGACTTCGAGCAGCCCGCCTCGCCACCGCCGCCGCAAGCTGCACAACATTCCGCTGAGCCGGTCAAGGCTGTTTACAAGGCTGAGCGCTTCCGCAAGTTGGACAACGGCATGTCGGTGTACGAGCCCGACAAGCTGCGCGGACCGTTCAATTCGAACCTGATCATGCTCGCGGTGATCGCACTCTCGCTCGTGCTGCGACCAAGCAAGCAATTCGGCATGCTCGCGTTGTTCGTCGTGATGACCTGCGCTTGGTTGCTCGTGCCTGCGCTGTGCAGCGTGCTGCTATTCGTAACAGGCGCGCCTTGGGCAGCGCTGCGCATCGCGCAAGTGTTCCCGGTCGCATTCTACGCGCTCGTGCCTGCCGCGCCGCTGTTCTGGCTGTCGCGCAACCCGCGCGCATCAGCGTGGACCAAGCGTGCAGAGCTGCCGCTCGCAGCGGCAGCCCTGGCGATCGGCAGCTTGCAAATCAGCCACGGCGAGGCTTGGACGCCCGAGCGTGTGTGGGAGCATGCCCTCGGTTTTGAAGCACAGGCGCAGTGGCAGAGCTTCGCGTCGCGGCAGTCGTTGCTGTGTGGACCGATCCCCAAGGGAGAGGTCGTGATGGCGCATCCGCGCTGGGATTACGGACTGCCCATGTTGTGCCGTAACTCTGTGATCGCACTCGCGCCGGGGCGCGGCTGGCACGGGCTCGCGTACATGCACGAACGGCGCGCGGACGTAGACGAGTTCTTCCACGAACGCACCAGCGGACCGCGCCGGATCGAGCTCATGCGCAAGTACCAAGCGCGCTATGTCTACACATCGCAGCGGATCGCGCGCAGGATCGTGCGAAGCTCACCCAAAACGAGCAGGATACTGTCCGAAGCACGCCCAGGCGCGGTGCTCGAGATCGACACTGACATTCACGAAGCGGGAGACTGACGCAATGCCCAAAGCAGCAGCACACACCACAGCGGCATGCGCCGCGCTGCTAGCCGTGAGCTGGCTCGCATGTGGAGGCGACGCCGCACGGACGGAGACGAGCAAACCGGCCGAGGAAACGTCGCCCAAGAGCGCGCAGACGCAGCCCGCAGCTGCCCCGCCCGCGCCTCCTACCACACCCAAAGATCAGGCCCCCGCCCAGTACCAAGGCCACGGCTCGGCCAGCCTCGACCCCGCGCTGGTCGAGAAATTCCGACCCAAGCCGATCGACAGCGCGCTGAGCCGCAGGCTCCAAGCGCTCATGGATCTGCGCGCGCCGGGCGCCGGCGAGCTCACGCCCAACGGCAAGCACCTGTACTTCTCGTGGAGCATCTCCGGCGTCCCACAGCTCTGGCTGATCACAGGCCCCGATCGCTTTCCGATGCAGCTAACCGGCGGTGAAGACCGCACCGGCCTCGCTGCGATCACACTCGATGGCCAGCAGCTCGTGATCGTGCGCGATCGCAAGGGCGAAGAGAACCCCGGTCTCTACTTACAGCCCGCGGACGGCGGCGAGCTCGTAGCCATTCAACACCTCGACGGCGTACAAACGCTGTTCGAGCACCTCTCGGACGACGGCAAGAGCTTGTACTTCAGCTCGAACGATCGCGACCGCGCCACCTACAACGTGTATCGCTTCGACCTCGCGACGCGCGAGAAAACCCTAGCTTTTGAGGCCGAGCCCGGGCTGTGGCACGTCAGCGACGCGAAGAGCGACGGCCGCTTGCTCGTGCGCAAAGAGACCGGCTCGCTGTGGGCTGAGTACTTCGAGTGGCAGCCCACAGCGAAGAAGCTCGTCCCGCTGCTCGGGCAAAACGAGCACGAAGATTACGTCGCGAAGTACGGCGCAAAAGACGACGAGCTGATCGTGCTTACCAACAAGCTCGGCGAATACCGGCAGCTCTATCGCTTCGCGCAGGGCCAGCTCACGCCGCTCACGGATGCGCTCAAGCACGACGTCGAACGCTTCAGCGTCGACCGCGCACGCAAGCGCGTCGTGTACAATGTGAACGAGCGCGGCTACACGCGCCTGTACGCGCTCGACGCTGCGAGCGGCAAGCGGCTCACGATCCCAGGCCTGCCCGAGGCCGACCACATCCGGCTCGGCGCGACCACGCCCGACGCACGTTACTCCACGCTCGCGGTCGACGACGGCCGCCATCCGCTGCAGAGCTTCGTGCTCGACTGGACGACCCAAACGCTCACGCGCTGGCACACCCCGAGCGCGCCCGAGATCGACACCGAGCGCTTCGCCCGCGCCGAGCTGGCCTCGTACCCCGCGCGCGATGGCACAGCGATCCCTGTGTTCGTGCGCAAGCCGGAGAAGTGCGCGCGCGAGCTGTGTCCGGTCGTGGTCGACTTCCACGGCGGCCCAGAAGGTCAGTCGCGCGCGGGCTTCGATCTCGCCGGCCAGGCCTTTGTCGATGCCGGCTTCGTGCTGGTCAAACCCAACGTGCGCGGCAGCGACGGCTACGGCAAGACCTGGCTCAAAGCCGACGACGGTGCGAAGCGCCTCGAAGTGATCACAGACATCGAGGACGCAGCCACCTGGGCGCGCACCCGCTTTGCGCTGGGGGGACACAAGCCGCGCGTCGGGATCTACGGAGGCAGCTACGGCGGCTACGCGGCGCTTATGGGTATGACCCGCTTCGCCGGCGCCTACGATGCGGGTGCGACCATCGTCGGCATCAGTGATCTCAGGACCTTCCTAAAGAACACGGCTCCCTACCGACGGGTGCTGCGCATCAGCGAGTACGGCGACCCCGAGAAGGACGCCACGGCACTCGAGCAGCTGTCCCCTCTGACGTTCGTCGATCGCGTGCGCGCGCCGCTCCTGATCGAGCAAGGCGCGACCGACCCGCGCGTGCCTGCCGGCGAAGCCATTCAGATCTACGAACAGCTCGTGCGCCGTAACATCGAGTGCGAGCTAAACATTTTTCCAGACGAGGGGCACGGCGCGCAGAAGCGTCAGAACATCGTGCTGATGCTCGGCCACGCGATCGAGTTCTTCAAACGCCACCTCTCATCCTGACACTCGCTGCGCAAGCGCCTGCAGCCATGAGCGTCATCCGTCGACGCCCCTAGCTGCAGACGAAGGCTGACAGCAACGTCCCGGGCAAGCGAGAAGACGTCCGCGCCCCGCAAAAACAAGACGCAAACTGCGCCCGCGCGTAAAGCCGCGAGCAAGAGCGTCACGGCCACGACCAAGCGCAAGGGCACCGCCAAGCCAGACGCGCAAGCCAACGTGTGGACGTTGTGCCTGTACATCTCCGGGCCGCGGCGAGCGTTCGGAGCGCGCGCTACTCAACCTGCGCAACCTGTGTGAGGCAAACATGAAGGAGGGCACATACAAAATCGAAGGTGATCGACCTTCTGAAAAACCCAGTGCTGGCAAAGGCTGATCAATCTCACCATACCAACGCTGGTACGCAAATTGCGTAAGCCTACGAAACGGATTATCGGAGACGCGGATCGCGCGTTGCTCTCACTCGACCTTCACAAGCAGCAATTAAAGCCGGGGCAGTGCATGCCGAGAACACACGTGAAAGGCCAAAGCCAGGACGATAAAGAGAGTCGCAAGGCGAAGCTGCGGGAAGCGCAGGAGGCTCTCGAAGCGATCCGTGCTGGCGAGGTCGACGCGGTTCTCGTCGATGGTCCGAACGGACAGCAGGTCTACATGCTGGAGGGGCCGGACAAGCCCTTCCGCATCTTCGTAGAGCACATGCAAGAGGGTGCGGTCACGGTCGACACCCAAGGCATCATTGTCTACTCCAATCGTTATTTCGCAGAGATGGTCGATGTGCCGCTCTCGGATCTGCTCGGCACGCCGCTCGAACGCTTCATCGCGCCGGTCGCGCGAGACACATTTCGCATAAGCCTGCGCGAGGCGGCAGCTCGGCCCGTGCACGGCGACTGCTCGCTGCAACTGGCCGATGGCCAGACGATCCCAGCCCAGATGGCGATCGCGGCACTGCCGTCCTTGGACGAGCCGATGTACGGCCTCGTCTTCACTGACCTGAGTGAGCGTGAGCGCGCCAAGGAGCTACAGGTGGCGCACACGCGCGCCCTCGCCGACAACGCAGCGCGCGATCAGTTCCTCGCAGTTGTCAGCCATGAACTGCGGACGCCACTGCATGCGATCCTCGGCTGGGTACAGATGCTCGCTGAATCGGCGGCCACGGACGAGACATTTAGCAAAGGCTTGGGCGTCATCGAGCGCAACGCGCGCGCGCAGGCACAGCTGATCGACGACCTGCTCGATGTGTCGCGCATCATCGCGGGCAAGCTCAGGCTCGAGATCGAACACGTCGACATCAAAGACATCGCCGACGCAGCGCTCGGATCCGTGGGGCCCGCGGCCGAAGCCAAAAACATCGCGATCACGGTCGGCGGCTCCGTGCCGAATGCTCGGATCAACGCTGACCCACAGCGCTTGCAGCAGATCATCTGGAATCTGCTCTCGAACGCGGTGAAGTACACGCAGCGTGGCGGCGCCGTGTCGCTTCAGCTGAGCACAGTCGACGACCAGCTGCAGATCGAGGTCGTCGACAATGGTCGCGGCATCGCACCCGAGTTTCTGCCGCACGTGTGGAGTCGTTTTTCGCAGGCGGATTCCAGCTTCTCGCGATCCTCCGGTGGGCTCGGCTTGGGCCTGTCGATCGTCAAGCATCTTACGGAGATGCACGGTGGCACGGTCTGGGCGCACAGTGAGGGCCTGAACCGCGGATCCCGCTTTGCAGTGCTCCTGCCGCTCGCTACGGCCGCAAAGCGCGAGCTGGATGGCAAAGCCCGCAATGCCAAGAAAGCCGACGAGGACACGGCAACGCTGCGCGATCTCAAGATTCTATTGGTCGAGGACGAGGCCGACGGGCGCGAGCTCCTGAGCTTGTTGCTCGAGCGCCGCGGTGCCGTGGTGAGCGCCGCAGAAAATGCCACTGAGGCGCTGAAGCTGCTCGCGGACGGCCAATTCGACGTGATGATCAGCGACATCGGCCTACCCGGCACAGATGGCTACGAGCTGATTCGTCAGATTCGAGCAGGCGGGCTCAGTCCGCGCGAGTTGCCAGCGGTCGCGCTCACTGCGTTTGCCCGCGCCGAAGATCGCAGGCTCGCGTTGAGCGCTGGCTTCCAGTCGCACGTGAGTAAGCCGGTCGACGCTTTGGAGCTCGGTGCGGTGATCGCAGGCCTGACTGGCCGGGGTTCGTGACCCGTCATGTCAGCGTCTTTTAGCATTTAAGTCCCACGGGCAACGCGTCGCACATTCTACGTATGTCTTGCGCATGCGAAGCGACAGGGACTGGGACGCCCGAAGGTTCGCTACTCGACCTCGCGTTCAAGCCGGCTCTCGCGCGCAGGGAACAGTATGAGACGCGAGAGCCTTCTGACACTGGGTTTTTTCATCTGTCTTATCGGTGCGGCGTGCAGCGACAACAGCGCCGCGAATGTTGGCACGCAAACGGTTGCGGGAGCAGGAGCCGCTGCAGCAGCAGGCGCTGGCGCACCGGGTGACGGCGAAGCTGGCTTGGCGGGAGCTTATCTCGCGGGCGCTGGCATCGGCGTGAGCGATCTCGAGAAGTCGCAGGAGTTCTACGTAACGGTGCTCGGCATGGCGCTCCGCTATGAGCTGCCAGTGCCCGGTTACGCGAACGAACGCATCTTATACTACAAGGACAGTAAGGGCTCGGACGTCGTGTTGATGAACTTCATCGACGGTCAGCAGCACAACTACCTGAATAACCCCGCGAAGCTCGTGTTCTACGTGCCCAGCGCGACCACGGTGATCGAAGCGATTCGCGCGCGCGGCCTCGCGATCGTGTCCGAGCCGACGCCACAAGCTGCATTCAACAACGTGGTGATCGGCTTCGCGCGCGATCCCGATGGCTACATCTTGGAGATCATCGAGCAGCCGTCGCTCACAGTTCCGTACTTGGGCGCGATCGGCTTGGGCGTAAGCGACCTCGACAAAGCGAAAGATTTCTACACGCGCGTGCTCGGCATGGTGCCCATGGGTGGGTTGTTGGTTGTGCCGGGCATCTGGGACGAGTGGATCTTGCAGCATCCGAGCGGCATGGGCTCTGCGCTCGTGCTCATGAAGTTCACCGACGGCATGCCGCGCAACTACACAAACAATCCACTCAAGACCGCCTACTTCTTGGCGGATGCTGCAGCCGTCAGCGGCCGAGTCCAACGCGAGGGCTTGCCGATCCTCACGCCACCCACAGTGTTCGATGTGCTCGGCACCAAAGCTTTGATCAGCTTGGTCAAGGATCCCGACGGCTACACGGTCGAGCTCGTCACGACGCCTGCGCCTGCGACAGCTGCGACCACAGCGCCATGATCATCTGCGTAAAAACGCGCTCAACTCCGTGTTTGGACAGTTAGTACACAAACGACCTAGTTTGCGGAGCCATCGACGGCACGTGTGATTGTTGGTATTAGTTTGGCCCATTGAGCGCTTGTCCGGCACGGAACGGTGCAGTGCAGCGCTCAATGGTCACGCACTCGACGCCGGCCACGTTGCTATCTGACGCGACTGGTCGCCGCGCTGAGCGTACTAACATGCGAGGTCGGACATGGAGCGCTTTCACGCTATCGCCCCAGGTTTGTGGATACTTTTGTGCCTAGGCGCAGCTTGTGGAGGTGGTGATTCGGGCGCGAGCACCGATCAGGCTGCAACTGGAAACACGAATACCAGCAGCGACAACACTAAGACTCCAACCACTGCGCAAGCTGGTGCAACCGCAGGTAAGGCTGCGACGAGCACTGCAGGCAGCCGCTCCATCAGCACGAACAACACCAGCGGCGGAACGACTGCAGCGCAAGCTGGGCAAACAGCTGCGAGCGCGGGAACCGCAGCGAGCGGCAGTGCAGCGAACGCGGGAACCACCGCGAGCGCGGCAGGCATGAGCGCGAGCGCAGGCAGCGGTGCGGCAGGAGATGCGAGCAGCGCCGGCACAGGTGCTGCGGCGGATGTGCCTGATGATGGCGATCCTGCGAAACCGATGGTGGCGATCCCTGACATCGCATGTGGTGTGCCGCGCTCGCCCTTCCCGACCGTGAAGATCACCAATCGCGATGTGGCGATCGCTTATCCGTGCGCGCACGAAGGCGCGCCTGTGACGTTCTTCCTGTTCGTGCACGGCACGCTGCAAGAGCAGATGAAGATCTCGTTCACGATGAACGCGTACGCCGTGCATGAGCTGGTCGACTCGCACAACATCATCGTCGCCACGCCCAAGGCCGTCGGCACGCAGTGGGGCAACGGCGACAACGGCGTGGATCTGCCGCACCTGCACGACGTCGTGAACTACGTCTACGACACGTTCGGTCCCAAGTTCAACATCAAGAGCATGTGGTCTCACGGCGGCAGCTGGGGCGCGCGTTATCTCTCCACGTTCGCGTGCGACGACATGCTCAAGGACCGGCTGAAAGGCGTGTACATGGTCGTGGGCGGTGGCTGCCCGAGCTGCTCCGACAAGCTGTCCTGCGTCGTGATCCAACAAGATCTCGAGAAGGGCGGCGGCAGCGCAAACTCGCCGATGGAGGCCGAGGCTTTGGTCGATGCGGCCAACATCGCGCCATTCGCTATGCAGCACGGTTGCGACGGCAAGATGGGCCCGAGCATGGTCGGTCCAGTTCGCGTGTGGGACTTCCCGAACTGCGATCCGGGCTGGCACCACGCGTATTATCTCGGGCCGGGCGAGCACGCGGATAAGCTCGATCAAGACGCGGTGATCCAGCTCACCGATGCGATGAAGGCCACGGAAAAGTAAAGTCCGTGGAACGCAACCGTCGACGTGGACGAAGCTACCAAGCAAGTCGTCCCCGCCCACGGTTGCGACACGAGGACCTGCTTTTGGCGACATCCGCGCACTGCCTTCATCCCGGGCAGGCGTGAGGCGATTCACACCACCGATCCGCGGACAGCGCGTAGACTGGAGGAGGAATCGTAGGAGGTCGCATGACTGCAGGGCTCGATGCCGTCGTCAAACAGATGCTCGCGGACCGTCTCAAGGAGGCGTTTCCCGATGCGCGCTTCGATGACTGCGACCTGGAAGGCGTCGCGCTGGCGCTCCAGCAGAACCTGGCGACGAGCCCTCCCGACAAGAAGCTGTTCGGCGCGGTGAATGCCGCCTCGGACGCACAGAAAAAGGCGCTCGATGCGCTCGCGGCATCGTTGCCGCAAGGCGCGCGCGCGGTCGACGGCAAGGCCAGCGCGCCGGTGCACGAAGCGGACCGGATCAGCTACTACTGGGTCGAGGCAACGCACACGCGTCAAACGCCGAATGGCTATGAGCCGTTCACCGGCGAGCTGGCTATGGTTCGCGCGAGCTTGCCGGCGGTCGCGCCGCGACGCTACAGCACAGCCATCGGCACGCTCGAGCCGAGCGATCATTTGATCGCGACGATCTTCGAGGCCAACGAGAAATACCAAAAGGCGCTGGGTTATCCGCTCGCGCGCTTGGATGTGATCACGCCGCCGCGACAGCTGCTGCGCTTCGGTGCGATCAGCTTATACCTCGGCTACCGCGAAGCCGCGGGTCTGCCGAGCTGCTTCATCCTCGAGGCGGGCACGGCGCTCGGTCAGCCCAAAGTGCTGTACTTGGGCAAGACGATCCAAACCAAGATCAATCGCATCAGCGGCTACAAGCCCACTGCGTTTTCGTGCGCGGACAACGCGTACACGGGCGAGATCCAACTCAATGGTCACGAGCCGGTCAAGCTACGCATCACCGCGCGCGACATCATGGATCGCGGCACCAAGAGCGCGCCGCCGTACATGGATCTCAACGTCAAGTTCACCAAGCAGACCGGCACGGTGCAGAGCATCTGGCCGGGCTTCCTGATCGCACGCGCTGCGCTGATCGTGCTGGCGCGACAGGAACAGGGGCTCAAGAACACATGCGAGGACACCTGATGCGCACACGCCAAAGCGTTCTCTGGAGCTTGTTCCTCTGTCTGTCTAGCTGTGCAGCCTTCAGCGGCGGCGCGCAGCACCCGAAGCCGGGCGAGCCGAGCAAAGGTGAGTACTGCGCGAGCGGTCCGAGCGAAGAACAGAACTGCATGGCCTGCGCATCCAAAGCAGGCTGTGGTTTCTGTAAGAGCCCCAAAGCCGGCGCGGCCGTGTGTCAGCCAGGCACCTCCTCGCAGACGCAGTCAGACGCTTGCAGCTCTGAGCTGCTGGTCAGCAACGAAGATTGCGACGCGCCGCCACCCGCCGAAGCGAGCTACTGACAGAGCCATTCTTGGTTGTTCATCTGCGCGACGCACTGCGGACCTTCGGTCTCCGTCAAGCGGCAGCTGCACACGAAGCCACCGCCGAGCCGAAGCAAGCCGCAGGCGTTGTCACAGGTGCCGCAGGTCGGGTCGCTCAACAGATCGACGCAACGACCGTTGCAGCAGCCGGGCCGCTCACCTTCGGTGCACGCCATACCGCAACCGCCGCAATGCATCACGTCTTCGCCGCGCGGGTTGACGCAGCGACCCTCGCAACAGCTCTCGCCGCGCGCGCACTCATTGCCGCAGCTTCCGCAGTTTTTGGTGTCCTCTACCAAGCTCGGCAGATCGTCGACCTGGCCGTTGCAGTCATCGTCGATCTCGTTGCACGTCTCGTCGCTCGGAAGCACCGCGCCGAGACATGGACCGAGCGTGCCCTCCGCGCAGCTGCGCGTGCCTGCACGACAGTTGCCGACGTCGAGCGTGCTCGACGGTCCGTCGTAACACGCGACCGGCTCGGTGCTCGGACACTCGCAGTCTTCGTCGACCTTCTTGTCGCAGTCGTCGTCGATCGTATTGCAGATCTCGCTGCGGCCACTCGCACACGCGCCATGACTGGCCGGCTTCACTGGCTTCATCGTGTCGCCAGCGTCGAGGTCAGCGCCGGGCTCGCTCGCTGCGTTTGCATCACGTGCATCGGGCGCAGCCGCTGCATCCGTGGCATCCGTCGCATCCGTGGCCTTACCAACCGACTGTGATATCGAAGCGTCGGCCTTGTTGGATTTCTCCGAGTCGAGCGCGGTGCTCGGCTTCCAGCCCTTCGACCCACCTTTGACAGCGTTTTCCTGCTCGCCGCGCGGACGCTCAGCCGTGTCGAGCTCGCAGCTCGCGCTGACAACTAACAGCGGCGCGGTCAAACAGAACCCAACAAACGCGCGGCGGTAGCGGCCCAGCATGGCGCCAGTCAAGCACGCGCCGCGCGCAAACGAAAGTGGGCTCTTCAGCCTTTACTCGGCTGGCGCGGCCACGGTGGTGCCGCTAGCAGCAGCAGCCCGCCCGCGACCTGCCAAGCGCTCGAACGCTACAAACAGCGCTGGAATGAAGAAGATGCCGAAGATAGTGGCTGCGAGCATCCCCGATACAACGGTCGTGCCGAGCATGCGGCGAGCAGCTGCGCCTGCGCCGGTCGCGCTCCAGAGCGGTAAGCAGCCGAACACGAAAGCCAGCGAAGTCATCAAGATCGGCCGTAGCCGCAAGCGCGCGCCCTCGAGCGCCGCATCCAGGAGCGGCATCCCTTGCTCGACGCGCTCCTTGGCAAACTCGACGATCAAGATCGCGTTCTTGGCTGTCAGGCCTACTAGCATGATGAGGCCGATCTGCGCGTATACGTTGTTGTCGAACGCACGGGACAATAGCCCCACGTACGCGCCGAGCACGGCCACTGGCACGCTCAAGAGCACGCTGAATGGCAGCGACCAGCTTTCGTACAACGCAGCCAAGATCAGGAAAACAAACACCAGCGACAGACCGAGCACGCGCGCTGAGCTGCCAGAGGCGACTTTCTCTTGGTACGAGAGCCCGTTCCAGGCGAAGCCCATGTCCGCAGGCAGGGTCTGCGTCGCGACTTCCTCCAAGGCGCTGAGCGCTTGGCCTGAGCTGTAACCGGGTGCAGGTGCACCCTGGATCTCGACCGCGCGATACAGGTTGAAGCGCACCGTGTACTCAGGGCCAGCGGTTTGGCGCACGTTTACGAGTGAAGACAGCGGCACCATCTCGTTGCGGACGTTGCGCACGTAGAACTTGCCGATGTCTTCGGGCGAAGTTCGGTAGCTCGGCTCGGCTTGCACGAACACGCGCCACTGACGCCCGAAGCGCGTGAAGTCGTTCACATACGCACCGCCGAGATAAGTCTGCAGCGCGGCGTAAACCTCGGGCACGGGCACGCCTTGCTTGAGGGCTTTGTCCTTGTCCACGTCCGCGAACATCTGCGGCACCGCGGGCGAGAAGATAGGACGCAGGTTCGCGAGCTCGGGACGCTTCTTCGCCTCGGCGATGAACTTGCCGACGTTCTGCGCGAGGTAGTCGTAGTTACCTCCGCTCTTGTCTTGCAACATCATGCTGAAGCCGCCGGCTGAGCTGATGCCGGGAATCGGCGGAGGTGCCACGGCGAAGATGCGCGCTTCAGGGATCTGCGCGAACTGACGATTGATCTTGGCCAAGATCGCGGTCGCGCTGAGCTCATCGGACTTGCGTTCGTCCCACGGCTTGAAGCCGATGAAGCCAGTGCCTGAGTAGCTCGCTGCGGTCCGCGTGAAGAAGCTGAAGCCTGCGACGCCGTTGTAAGTGCGGATGCCTTCGGTGCTGCCGAGGATCGCGTTGACCTTGTCGTAGACCGCTTTGGTGCGCTGGAGCGACGCACCATCGGGCAGCTGCACGCTGATCACCGCGTAGCCTTGATCTTCGTCGGGCACGAAGCCCGACGGCAAACGTTGACCGGTCACGTAAGCGACACCTGCGACGCCCGCGAGCAAGATCAGCGGGATGGCGAGCTTGCGGATCAACCAGCGATTGACCGACACATAGCCGTTGGTCGCGCGCAGAAAGCCGCTGTTGAAGCGCTCGGCGAGCTTGCCGAAGAAGCCGCGCTTTTCGCTGCGAGGCTTGAGCAGGAGCGCGCAGAGCGCGGGGCTGAGCGTGAGCGCGTTGAACGCGGAGATCAGCACCGAGATCGCGATCGTGAGCGCAAACTGTTGGTACAGCCGACCCGTAATGCCGCTCATGAACGCAACCGGCACGAACACCGCGGCCAAGATCAGCGCGATCGCGATCACCGGCCCTTGCACTTCTTTCATCGCGCGAAAAGTGGCTTCGCGCGGGCTCAAGCCTTGCTCGATGTGATGCTCTACGGCTTCGACGACGACGATCGCGTCGTCGACCACCAAGCCGATCGCGAGCACCAACCCGAACAGCGACAACGTGTTGATCGAGAAGCCGAGCAGCGGAAACACCGCAAACGCACCGATCAGCGACACCGGGACTGTGAGCAGAGGGATCAGCGTCGCGCGCCAGCTCTGCAAGAACACGAACACCACGAGCACGACCAGCGCGACCGCTTCGAGCAACGTGGTCACGATCTCGCGGATGCCGGCTTTGACCGGTGCTGTCGTGTCGAGTGAGACCTGATAAGCGATGCCTGGCGGAAAGCGCTTCTCCAGCTCGGCCATGGCCTTACGCACGTTGTCAGTGACTTCGAGCGCGTTCGAGCCCGGCGATTGAAACGCGGCGACGACAGCAGCGGGCTTGCCATTGAACTGGCCGTACATCTGATAGTTGAGCGCGCCGAGCTCGATGCGCGCGACGTCTTTCAGGCGCACGGTCGAGCCGTCGGGATTCTCGCGCACGATCACGTTGGCGAACTCTTCGGGCTCCACCAAGCGGCCTTGTGCGCGCACCGTGTACGTCAGCTGTTGACCCGCGGGTGCCGGCTCTGCGCCGATCTGGCCTGCCGGATTCACCGTGTTTTGCTGGCGCAGCGCGCTCTGAATGTCTGCCGCTGTCAGGCCGAGCTGCGCCATGATGTCAGGCTTCACCCAGACGCGCATCGCGTACTCGCTCGCGCCCAGGTTACGTACGTCACCCACGCCCTTCACGCGTAGCAGCGCATCGTTGATGTTGATCAACGCGTAGTTCGCGAGAAACGTCGGATCGTAGCGACCATCCGGCGAATACAGCGAGACTACGATCAGCGGAAACGCGAGCGACTTCTTGATCGTCACGCCGAAGTTGCGAACATCCTGCGGCAGTGAGGTCTGCGCCTGTGAGAACCGATTGTTCACAAGCACATTGTTGATGTCGATGTCAGTGCCGACATCGAATGTGACTGTTTGATTCATCGACCCGTCGTTGGCGTTGGTCGATTGAATGTACAGCATGCGATCCACGCCGTTCATCTGCTGCTCGACGGGTGTCGCCACCGACGCTTCGATCGCTTGGGCGTCTGCGCCGGTCCAGGTCGTCGTCAGGTTGATCTGCGGCGGCAAAATCTGAGGAAACTGCGCGATCGGCAGGCCCACGAGCGCGACCACACCGATCAACACAGTGAGGATCGCGATCACCATCGCGACGATCGGTCTACGGATGAAGAATGCAGACATGGTTCAGTTCACGCGCTTGGGCTGTTCGGGTTTTGCTTCTGCCGCGCTCGCGGTCGCTTCGGGTGCGGGCTGCGCCGCGACACGCTGACCGTCGCTGATCTTCTGCACGCCTTCGACCACGATGCGCTCGCCTTCCTGCACGCCCTCATCGATTACGCTCGTGCCGCTCGCGCTCTCGCCCACGCGCACACGTCGCAGCTGCACTTTATCGTCTGTGCCGATGACGCCGAGCGAGTACTGACCTTGCACCGAGATCAATGCTTTCTGCGGCACCGTCAGCGCCATCAAGCTCGCTTTCTGGCGCCGCAGCCGTACGCGGCCGGCCTGTCCCGGCCGCAGCAGACCCTCGGGGTTGGGGATCAGCGCTTGCAGCTGGATCGTACCGGTGCTCGGATCGAACGCGCGGCCAGCGGTCACCACCACGCCGCGGTGTGGATAGACGCTGCCATCCGACAACATCAGCTCCACGCCGGGGTCCTCGTTCTCAGCGTTTTCGCCGTGCTCGAGCTTGTCGAACTGCTTCTGCGCCCACGACAGATCGCGCTCTGCCAGCTGGCGAAAGCGCTTTTGGTAAGCGACGTAGTCACGCTCACTGACCGGAAACGACACGCGCATCGGGTCGAGCTGCGAGACTGTGGTGAGCAGTGTCGGGCCTTCCTGACCCACCAAGTTGCCGACACGCACTGACGCGACACCTGCGATGCCGGAGAGCGGCGAGCGCAGCTCGGTGTACGAAAGGTTCAGCTGCGCTTGCTTCAGCTGTGCGCGTGCACCTTCCACTTGCGCTTGGGCATCGGCCGCGGCTGCGGTCGCGTCGTCGATCTGCTGCTGTGAGATCGCACCGCTGTTGAACAAGGCTTGCACACGCGCGAGCTGTGAGCGTGTGCGCTCGGCCGCAGCATTGCCGCGCGCCAAGATCGCATTCGCGGAAGCGACAGCGGACGCTTGTTCCGTGCGCTCGATCGTGAAGAGCCGCTGATTGGCTTTCACATAACCGCCCTCTTTGTAGTCTTGGGTGCTCAGATAACCGCGCACACGCGCGCGGATATCGGCGTTCACGTAGCCGTCCAAGCTCGCGACGGCCTCCAAGTAGCTCGCCCAGTCGCGCTTCGTGACCTTGGAAAACAGCACCCGCGGCGGCTCTGCGGCCTGCCCCTGAGCCGCGCCCTGCTGCGCGGGCTTGACCTCACACGCGGCGAGCACGCTCAAGGCTGCGAGCACAGCCAGAATACTTCGGGTTTTACAGACGGCGGGACTCGCAGACATCGACATGTTTCACTCTCGTAATGCTCGCGTCGCAGCTGCGAGCGGCAGCGCAAGGGGGCTAGGTGCACGCACCAGCGCCGGAAGACTGCCGCGTTTTGTAAGGCCGGCCAGCCAAAACGCAATCCTGTCGCGCTTCTTACAACACTGGACCCAAACAGCCCCAATGAGGCGCTTGTGCGGACTTTCGGCCGTGCGCAAGCACTACTGCTCGCGGTTTTCGTGGTGCATCGCGCAGGGCCCGGTTTTCACAGGGTCCGTGGGCGACGAAGGAATGGCCGCTCCCCTCTCGAGGAGAATACGCGCGCTGTGGAAATCGGGAACAAGCGAGGCGCCGCGAACAACTGGGAGCAGTAGCGCTTAGGGGCACTCGTCCACAGGCATCAAGTTGTCGACCAACATGAAACTTGCTGCGAGCGTGGGCATTGGCGTCTCGGCGCGCAGCGTGATGAGGTCCATGTACTCGCGCGGCTCGAGCGTCGCGCAATAGGTCTCCCAGCTCGTCGTGCTCAGCGCGGGTGAAACCCACAAGAGCTGGCGCTGTGAACAGCTCGATGAGACGCCGCCCCAAATCTGCAGGAACATATCGCCGCCGCCTAGATCGAGCCGCATCGCGTCGAGGCGCAGCTTGGTCGTAGAGCGCGCGGTGAGCGGCTCACAGATCTGTTGCGACGCTTGCTCTGCTGTGCCCAGCGCCAAGTACGTGTCGCCATCGACTGGCGCGGGAGCGACCATCGTGGTCCAGTCGAGCCCATTGTTCGCGACATCCGGCGTATTCGAGACCGTGTCGGTCGACGAATCAAAGCACGCCGACCAAGGAATCGCGTCGAACATCGTGCCCGTGTTGAGCGCGGCTGTGCCTTCGAACGAAGGATTCATCAAGCACATCTGCGACTGATGCGTGCTCGGTCCACATGGACTGACGTCGCCGTTGTCTGTCTGCAGCAACGCGCTGTGCGCGTTCGAGCGAGCGCCCGTGCCGTCTTCCACGATCACCCAAACGTTGAGATCGATCGAGCCCACACACACGCGGCGACTGGGACTGTTCGACCCGTCGTCCCACTCGTACAGGAACGGAGGAACGCCGCCTTTCGGGCTCGCCAAGAGATCGAAGCAACTTCCGCAATCGACAGCTTTTACAGTGAGCTGCACTTCCAAAAGCTGGTCGGTGTCGGGCGGCGCGCTCGGGTTCGGCGCAGCGCTGCCGGCTGTGGTCTGAGTCGCCACCGTGGCATCGACCTCGCGCGGGCTGCCGCTGCCGCCATCGGCCGCACCGCTGCTGGGCGCTGCTTGCGAGCCTGCGCCGCGCTGTTCGTCCGTGTCGGCCACGAGCAGCACGGGCTCGCAAGCTGCGAGCAACAGGCACCCGAGCACGGCTGGCCGAGACATGCGCAGTGTTCTAGCGCATCGGACAGGCGTGTGAAACCAGGACACAGCGTTGGCCGATTGCCACCAACGCCCGAACCATTTGCTGCGCGAGGCCAGGGCTGAGCTAGCCAGGCCAAAGTCGAAAGGCCTGAGCCGAGATGCCGACACCGGGGTACGGTTCTCACTGAGGAATCGCAGGAATCGCAGGGAACGCGTTCTGGCGAAGGCTGGAATGTACGACGCAACCGGACTTCGCGCTCTGGCTTTATGATGTAGGTCGAGCTCAACCGGCCCACGAATGTCTGAACGGACCCTCACTGCGCCCGTCGCTCTCGCGACGCGGCCCGACTTCGAGATTTGTCTCCGCGGCGCTCATAAAACCCTTGTGCGCTCGACATAACACAATGCCCCGAGAAAACCTGTGACGGAAGCGAAGAGGCAGCAAGCGTCGTCCGCGTCTGAACGAGAGCCGAATCGCCTGCGTTGCATGTTCGAGGAGCACGGCGCGTTCGTGTGCCGGAGTCTGCGAATGCTCGGTGTGCCGGAAGGAGATCTGGACGACGCACTTCAGGAGGTATTCCTGGTGGTTTTCCAGCGTATGCGCGACTACGAGGAACGAGGGCGTGTGCGTGCGTGGCTCTACTCGATCTGCACTCGTGTGGTTTGGACGAGGCGGCGTGTGCAAAGGCGCCGTCGTGAAGACCTGGTGGACTATCCCGAAGCAGCAGTGGGACCAACACAACACGATCGTGTGATCGACCACGAAGCGCTGGCTCTAGGTCACCAACTGTTACAAGGTTTGCCCACCGAGCAGCGCGACGTATTCTGGCTTTACGAGGTGGAAGAGTTGCCGATGTCAGAGATCGCTCGCGCAATTAACTGTCCACTTCAGACCGCTTATTCGCGTCTGCATAAGGCACGCGAACGCATTTTAGCCGCAGTGAAGCTCGCAGCGGCGAAGGACCCCGATCATGCATGATGAAGAAGGTCCGCGCCGGCTGAGACAAGGCGCTGACACGCCAGAAAGCCTGCAGCGTGCGCTCACGGCGCTGCGCAAAGGTGTCGACGATTCCGCGCGCCTAGAGCGCGTCGGACAGAAGATGGAGGCCGTGTTCGGTTCGCAGGCGTCACAGCCATTGCAGCCGTCAGCTGCACATCTGCCTGCCAGCCGTGGCATGTTCGGCCAGAAGCTCAGCACGCTCAAGCTCATGATCGCTGGGCTTGGTCTGCTTGCGCCGCTGTTGTTCTTCCAGCTCATGGAGGATGTAACGACAGTGCCTTCGACTGATCGTGAAGGCTCACCGCTGCCGAGCGCGGCGCCACAAATCGCAGAAAAAGTTGAGCCGATTCCCGCCGCTCCACCTGCGGCTGATCCGGTTGTAGTCCATGAAGCCGCTGCAAGTGCTGCGGCTGCCACTCCGAATACAAAACGCGCCGCGCGAGCGGGCCACGCTGCGGCGACGCGGCCGCGCAAATCACGCGAACGTGCGACTCTCGAGGCACCCGCCGCAGAAGAGCCAACGCTCGCCGCCAAGACAGACGTGATCGATGCGCCGCGCACGGCGTCAGCGAGCGAGCCCAGCGTCGAGCCCACCCCTGCCCCCGCCGTGGCTCCGGTTCCGCATCCACAACCGAAGCCCGCAGCAGCCCAAGAAGCGCCGCGCGTGTCCGAGGCCGAGCTGTTGCTCAAGGCACGCCAGGCGCTCAAGCGCGATCCGGAGCTCGCGTTGCGGCTCGCCTCCGAGCATCAAGCGCAATATGCGAAGGGCCGGCTCACCCCCGAGCGCGAAGTATTGGCGATCGAAGCGCTGCGAAACTTGGGCCGTAAGGCTGAAGCAGATGAGCGTTTGCACAAGTTCGAGGCACGCTATCCGGAGTCGATCCACCTCAAGCGTCTACGTGAGTCGCGCTAGAACACGAGTCCGAGCTGGAGCTGCGCGCCGAGGAACGGCACGCGGTACAGCAAGACGCGCATGTCGTCCTCATAAAATGCGTACAGGCTGGTCCGACTGAGCGAGAAGCTCGGACCAGCGCCCAGCTCGAGCTTTACGCTGTCCGCCAAGCGTAAACCTGCGCGCACATCCAAGAGGCCTTGTGCCAGCAAGCGCAGCTGCATCGCGCGCGTTTCCGGCGCGTTCTGCGAGATCAGCCATGCGCCCGCTTGGATGCCCGCACACACGTGCAGCGTGAGCGGGTTACCTTCCGCCGCGAACAGGCGCTGACATGCACGGAGCGACAAGCTGGCCGCACGCAGGCTCGCTTGAATTCCGGAGCGTGTACGCACGATGACCGGCATGAAGTACGCAAGGTCCGCTCGCAGCTGGACGCTGTCGATGTCCAAGACGAGCGTGGGCCCGACGCCTGCGCTCCAGCGCGGCAGCACTTGCAGAAGGGTGGTGGCCGAAGCGCCGAAGGACGCACGCACTGCGCTGCCCGCATCGTTCGACATCCGCTCATCCACGAGCAGCGTAAGCACGAGCACGATGTCGCTGCGCAGCGCCGCACAGCCACCGCCTGGCGCGCGCAGCTCGCGCGTGCCGAGCACGGTGCCCCCACTATGACGAGCGGTCAGCCGCACCCATGTCCCGCCGGAGTCGTTCTCCTCGATCAACCCTCGGATCACGAGCCGCGCGTTCGCCAGCGTCGTGAACACGCGGCGGTCGAGCGTCTCCTCCACGTCGCGCTCCAAGACGTTCGCGGGCGGGCAAGTGCTACCGAGCGGGCGTTCCCAGGTCAGGTGCACGTCCGGCACGTCTTCCGCTGCAGCTGTCAGCGGCAGGAACACGCAAAGCAGGAAGCACAGGACCCACAGCGAGCTAACACTCGAGCGCAGACTCAATTCGACCCCTTCGTGCCCAGTATCCTTGGACCGCAATGGCCCAAGCAAGCGGCCCGATCAAGCCGCATCGACAATGCCCTCCTTAGCCGTCTCCTACCAACAGAGCTACTGACAGGCCCGCGGTGCCGCCATCCGCTGCAGCCAGCACGGGCTTGTCCTGCGTACCGGACCATGTCCTCGTGCTCGGCATGGCCGCGAAAGCAACCTCGGCCAAGTGTGACGATGTTTGCTCGCTCGGGATGGCAGGCGGTCCGAAGGCGAGCGTCGGGCCGTCTACCGCCAATCGAACAGCGTGATCGGACTTTTCCGATCACGCCCGCGTCGCCGACACTTTTTTCAAGTGCGAGCCCAAACTCTCGTGGTCAGTTCCGTCAATTCGCGATCGACCGGGCATAGCTACATGGGTGATCGAATGGCAAACGCTGCACCACTACTAGGCATCCCTCCCGAGTCCATGCTCTCTGTTCGGGTGGTACGAGCTCTCGCCGACGCGGCAGAGCGAGCCGGTGTCAATCGAGAGCAGTTACTAGAGGAGCACGGCTTCGCTCCGGATTCGCACGGAGGCGACGAGACGCGCGTACCGCGCAGCAGTTTTTATCGAATGTGCGAGTCGGCGATCGCGCGGACTTCCGATCCAGCGTTCGGGCTGCACTGGAGCGAACGTTTGGACGGCAATGCGTTCAACCCGGTCTCGCACCTGGTCGCGCACACCGGCACGCTCGGTCAGGCGTTCGACGCGCTCGCGCGCTATCACCGCTTGTTTTCCGACTGGCAGAGCTTCGCGCTGGACGAGGCCGATGGCTTGGTGGTCGTGCGCTGTTTAGAGCTGCCGGGCGAGAGCGAGACGATCCAACGCTTGATGGCCGAGCTGGTTCTGAACGGCATTCACAAGCTGCTCAAGACGTTTAGCCACCAGGCAAAGCCGCGCTGTGTGTGCTTCTCGTATGCCGCGCCGGACTACTCGGAGGAGTACACGCGCGTGTTCGATGGCACCGAGCGCTTCGACCAGTCGTACACAGGCATCGTGTTCGACCGCGCGTACCTCGATACGGTGTCGCCCCACAAAGACGACGACGTCTACGCTGCGCTTCGAACGATCGCAGAGCAGCGCATGCTGCGCTTGATGCAGCGGACGCCGTACGCGTTGCGCGTGCGCGAGCATCTCGTGACCAATGGCCCTACCCGCCGCACGAGCATGTCCGCGGTCGCGCGCGGCTTGGGGATCAGCGTGCGCTCACTGCGCCGGCGCTTGGAGTCCGAAGGCACGAGCTACAACACGGTGGTGAATGAGTCGCTCGGCATCTTGGCCAAGCAGCTGATCCGCAACAACTCAGGCTCGGTGCAAGAGATCGCATTCGAGATGGGCTTCGCGGACACCAGCAGTTTCCACCGGGCATTCAAGCGCTGGACCGGCATGACCCCACGAGCCTACCGCGCAGAACAAATGGGCTACGCGCGTTAGCTGGGCGTTAGCGCCCGAAGTTTTGGTTCATCCAGTAGCGGCCATTGGCCATCTTGTAGAACCCGCACGCAACTTGTTTGCTTGTCGCGCTCTGCATGTTGATCCAGTGGCCGTGCATCTGGAAGCAGCCGCTGCGGTCCATGATGCATGCCTCGACGCCGTTGGCCGGCTCGCCTTCGGCCCACATCTGCATCAGACACCCGTTGAGCGATGCAGTGACGTCGCCGTTGCGTGCCGGATAACCAGGACAGGTATTCTGCGCGCCGAGCGGGCGGCAATCGCCCGCCGAGCTGTGCGCCGCGTTGGCGTCGCCGTCTTTCTTCGCGCCCATGTCCGAGCACGCTTCGAGCTCACGGTTGCAGTCACTTCCGGTGACCCTCACCGGTTCGGGCGAACTTTCTTGGCAACTCTCCTGAGCTCACGTCGATGAAGGTACTCGTACTCCTTACGCACGAGTGGTTCACACGGCACGCAACAGGCAGAGATTCGCTTGCGCAAACAGATACTACTGTCATCTTGGTTGATAGCTGCGGTTATATTTTTCGGTTCCTCCACATCGAGCGCCCAGTGGATTCCGCTCGGCCTCAAGCTGGAGGTGTTCACCGACGCAACCGTCGCGAGAACAGTGAATGGAATGACGACCGATTGCGACACCACAGCCCCGGCGTGGTCTAGCGGACCCAAAGTCGTCATGCTGCTACCAGAGATTGGGTTCGCTAACGACATGGGAACCCGCGGCTTTCTATGCAACGACGTCGCTATCTGGATCAATGAGGTTTACACGGCGGTCGCGCTCGATGATGCGCCCAATGACGTGCACCCGTCGGCAGTGCGCATCAACACCCACGTAGATGTCCATTTTAACGATGGGTGGGGACCCTTCGAAGAAGGGGAGACCGTCATCCGCGTTGGGGAGTTCGAGGAAACCGTGAATGTCAACGGCGGTGCCGGCACCGAATACACGATGCCCTACGAGGTCAACGACATACCCGGCGTCGCCTTCAATGGCCCGATCTACAGCCAATTCATAACGAGCTACTTCGACGCCTCGTAGCAGAACAACGAATGGCAACCGCCGGCCGAGGTGCGTGTCGTGTGGACCCACCTCGGCGCTGCATCATGCAATTCGCGCAGCAGGTTTTCGAGCCGCTTTCAAGGCGAGCACGATACCTTCGAGCATGCACTTTCAGGAGCCAACCGACGTCGTTGTTCGCGAGCTGTACTCCGCGGCGCTCGGCCGCAACGTGCGGTATGGCGCTTACTTGCCTCAGGGAGAGCCTGGTGCGCGCTACCCGGTGCTGCTCTTGTTGCATGGTGCCGATGGGGCTTACACAGACTTCTGCGATCACGCGCATGCGCAACTCCTGCAGCTGTCAGCGGCGCACGGAGTGATCGTCGTGCTGCCAGAGGGCGCGAAAGATGGTTGGTGGGTCGATGGCCCGCTCGTGCCGCAGCATCGTTACGCCACGCACCTGCTCTCCGAAGTGCTGCCGGACATCGCGCTGTGGTTGCCAGCAAACGAACGACTGAGCATCGCGGGCATCTCTGCAGGTGGAAACGCCGCCATCGTCAGCGCGCTCACGCATCCCGCGCTGTTCTCGTCGGTGAGCTCGCTGAGCGGCGCGCTCGACCTGGAGTGGGCGCGCAACCGGCCCGCGCTGCAGCGTGCGCTCGGCGAATACGACGACGATCCCGCGCTCTGGCAACGCTGGTCAGCGCGCCATGTGCTGCAACGTCAGCGCGACACCGCACATACGTTGCCGCTCTTACTCACAGTGGGCGCGAGCGATCTCTGGGCGGAGAGCAATCGCGTGTTCTCCGCCGAGCTGCACGCGCTGCAGATCAGCCACACCTTCCGTGAGCTGCCGGGCGGGCACGACTGGCAGCACTGGCTGAGCCTCCTGCCCGAGCACATCGCATTCCACGCACACGCCCTGCACGAAGCACCAGCGCGCTAAAGCCAAGTGCCAACCACTCTGCTCCCGAGCCCGAGCCCGGCGCTCTCTCAGCGCAACGCAGTGATGCTGCGGCTTCTTCCGCCGCCGCTCTGCTCGTTGTGCGCGCGCTGGGCTTCGCGTGCGGCCCGGCGCGTGCTGCGCGTGCTCACGCAGCGCTCACACTCCACAGCCGGCGCCTCGTAACCCAGCAACGAAAACACACGCTCGCGAATGCGGGTCCACACGATGGATGCGCCGAAGCGGTTCATGTGCACACCGTCCGGCGCACGGAGCGGCTGACCGTCGAGCTCGAAGCGCTTCGCGTGATCGCCCGTGGTTTCGATGAAGCGCCCGCACTGCGACGCTTTGACCGCGTGCTGCTGCAGCTTGCGAACCCGCTCGAGCCGCGTCTGCAAGCGCGACAGCACGACGTCGGTCGGAGGCAACACGAACACGTGCTGCACGCCGCGATCACACAGCGACTTGAGCAGCTTGCCCATACGCGCTTCGTAGATGCCGGGCCAGCGCTCGTCCTTCCAGTACACCCACGGCTTCTCGTCTGTGGCCAAGCGCTCATCGGGCCGCAGCCAGATCGACTGCGCGTCGTTGCCGCCGATGTACAGGAGCACCGAGGTGGTCGCCCGCCGTATCGGAAAACCGCCGAGGATCTGCGGAATGTCTTTGAAGTCGGGCCGGGCGAGGCCCGCCGACGAGATGCCTTTGCGCGTGACCTCGAAACCGACCTGCTCGAAATCGGCCGCGATCAGGTGCCCGAATGCGCCATTCATCGATGACGAGCCGAAGAGCAGCATCCGACCGGGCGCCGGTTTCGTGATCGCCTGTGCATCAGAGCTGAGCCCGAGCGTCGCGAAGCCCGCCAAGCTCAGCGCGAGCAGCAGGGCAAAGGAGCTCAGAGCTCGACGACCGATCCGACTCATATCGTGCGTTAGATAACAGACATAGCGTCTCCGCTCGAACCCTTTGTGTACATCCTCCTAAAGAGGGAACAGTCCGTTGTTCGAGCGAACGCGCGATGCACAGTGCTCGCGTGTCCCGATCTTTAAACAAGCGCGTCGAATTTATGAAGGAAAGCAGCTCGAGCGACCCGCGCACGGAAAGCGTGCGGAGATTCGCTCAAGCTATGGAAAACCTGACAGTTCGAGGAGATCGGTTACATCAGCGACTCTGCCACACCGCGCTAAACCGGTCGTGCAGCGACACGTGCGAGATCCTCGCGCAACGTTCGAGCAGCGAGCACGTAGTGAATCGCTGACCAGATGTTGACGAAGCTCATCGACATCAACGACCAACGCAGACCTTCGGCAGTGGCTGCCGCGTCGGCCATGCCGTTCTTCATGTGATAGCCACGGAACACGTCGCTCAACACACCGGTGAGCAGCGGTCCAAGGCCGAGACCGATCAAGTTGATCACGAGCAGCGCGACCGCCGCCGCAGTAGCGCGCTCGCGCACGCCGACCAAGCTCTGCGTGATCGCAGAGGTCGGACCGAGGTACATCGCGCCCAAGCCGACTGAGAAGACCATCGCTGACAGCATCAGGCCCTTCTGCGGCACCACGTACACGAGCAAGCCGATCGGCAAGCTCGCGAGCGTTGACCACGCGGGCACCCAGAGCTGATGCCGGTGATCGCCCGTGCGCCTGGTCAGCTTGTCGGACACTGCACCGCCCGCCCATGCGCCGATGAAACCGCCGACCGCCGTGACGAGCGCCAACCAGAAGCCGACCTCAGCGACGCTCATCGGTTGCGTGCGCATCATGAACGCGGGGTAGAAGCTCGCGATGCCGTAGCCGACAAACGCGTGCAGTGAGGTCGCCATGATGCCGTGACGCAGCGAGGGTGTGCTCCAGATCGCGTGCACTGCCGCTCCGAGCGGCAGCGGCTCACCCGTCGGTCGCACGCCGTCGGCGTAGCCGCGCGGGGGCTCGCGCAACGTCAAGCGCAAGATGACCGCGACCAACAAGCCAGGCAGGCCGACGGCGAAAAACGCCGGTCTCCAGCCGTAGCGCTGCGCGACCTGACCACCCACGATGAAGCCCATGAAGATGCCGCCGTAGATGCCCATCGAGTAGATCGAGAGCGCGCCCGAGCGGCGATTCTTGTCGAAGTAGTCGCTGATCAGCGAGTGCGCGGCGGGCGTGCAGCCTGCTTCGCCGACGCCGACAGCCACGCGCGACAGCAAGAGCTGCGTGAAGTTCTGAGCGAAGCCGGTCACCGCGGTGAACAAGCTCCACACGAACAGCGAGATCGAGATGATCGTGACGCGATCACCCTTGTCCGCGCGGCGCGCGATCGGAATGCCGAGCGTAGAGTAGAGCACCGCGAACGCGAGACCACCGAGCATGCCGAGCTGCGTGTCAGAGAAGCCGAACTCTTGTTTGATCGGCTGGATCAGGATCGTCATGATCTGACGATCGACGAAGTTCAGCACGTAGACTGCGAACAGCAGCCAGATCACGTACCGCTTGTAGCCTTCGGTCGCGTGAAACTCGCTGGGTGTACTCGTGCTCGTGCTCGTGCTCGTGGCAAGGGGAAGCTGATCGAGTGTGATGGGTTCGCTGGGTGGCACGTTTGCGCCGTAGCGCCAAAGGTTGTGTCACGTCAACCAGCACGCATATGCACATTCGAGTTTGGGCCTCGGGACGAGTCTCCACTCACGCTTGCCCAGCACATATCCGTGAGCGCGGCACCAAAAGTTTGGCAGTGCAAGGATCAGCATCCTGCACGGCGCTGAACATCATTCGTGCGAGAGATGTTCGATCAATGTCTGCGTCCCGAGCGCGATCAACGCCAAGCCGCCCACCAGGTCGAGCTTGCGACCCAGCGCCGCGCCGAAGCGTCGGCCAACGTACAAGGCTGCCACGCACAAGAGCGCGGTGACTACGCCGATGACAGCGCTCGATGACAACAGCGGTGCGCCGAGCAGCGGCAGCGTGATGCCCGCCGCGAGTGAATCGATGCTGGTGGCGATCGCGAGCGTCAGCAGCACCGGCACCGCAAACGGGTCGCTGCCGGAGTCGGCGTCCTCCGGGCCGTCCTTCTGAAATGCCTCGTGAATCATGCGCACGCCGAGGCCTGACAAAAGCGCGAACACGAGCCAGTGATCCCAAGCCGTGATCCAGTGCCCCACGCTCGCGCCGAGCGCGTAGCCCAGCATCGGCATCAAGGCCTGCGATCCCCCGAAAAACACGGCGACCAGCAGAATGTGTCGGAGCTCGATCGCCGAGAGCAGCAGGCCGCGAGCGGCTGAGACCGCAGCGGCGTCCATCGCGAGGCCCACAGACAGCAGAATGAGCGATCCAATATCCATTGTGCCGTGTTGTAGCGTGTTCCTGGCCGTCGGCTCAGCCCGAGGCGCCCATGGTTACGGGGACGCGCGCTGCGGACTTTTCCGGCACATGATTGCGGAGTTCAACGGAAACTTCGGTTAGCTTGCGTCTCCGCATGGCTGCGTCCGCGACCTCGCACACTTCCCCTCATCGGCTACGCGCTGGGCTCGCTACACTGGTGCTCGTCGTCGCTTGCCTCGTGTTCGCGTGGCGGGTTGGGGAGTTCTACCCGCTCAAGTATTGGCTGCTGCCCCGCTACTTGAAGTACTGGGCGCTGAGCGCTGGACTGGGCTGCGCGTGTCTGGTCTCGGGCCTGAGGCTGACGGCCGCTCTGGGCGGCAAGGCGCTGCGCTTCGGCGAAAACCTGCTGATCTCGTTCGCGAGCGGCGTGCTGCTGTTCTCGCTGGGCGTGTTCGTGGCCGGCATCTTGGGCCTGTTCGGCCCCGTGTTCTTCTTCCTTTGGCCGGTGTTGCTTATCCTGCTCGCGGGTCGCGCACCCTGGCGCACGCTCGGCCTCGCCGCTACCCGCTTCAACGTTGCAGCGCGCAGCGGCGAGCGCTCGATCTGGCCTCGCACGCCGTTCGAGCTGGCGCGCGCGCTGTTTCTCGTGCTCGGCCTGATCGGCGTGTACTTGCAGGTGATCACACCTGGCAACATCAGCTTCGACGCCCGCTGGTACCACGTGAGCATCGCCGAGCAATACGCGTTCCGCGGCGCGATCGAACGCTTTCCCGAGGGCTGGTACTTGGGCGCGTATCCGCAGCTCGCCACCTGGCTCTATACATGGGCGTTCCTGCTGCCGGGCTCGTTGTTCGATCACATCGCGCTGGCGGCGCATGTCGAATGGCTGCTGTTTCTAGCGACGATCCCCGCGATCGGCCTGCTGGCGCGACACCTGCTCCAGCGCGACCACGTGCGTTGGACGGGCGGCGCATTGTTTCTGTTTCCGTCGATCTATATCTACGACACCAACCTCAACATCGGCTCGGACCACGTGCTGGCGTTTTGGGCAGGCCCGCTGGCGCTCGCCGTGATCGCGCTGGTCTCACAGCCCAGCGCCAAGCGCGTGCTCCTGGCGTCGCTGCCAGCGGCAGGCGCGCTCTTGACCCGCTATCAGTCGATCTATTTGCTCGTGCCAGCGAGCCTGATTTTGCTCTACGCGCTCGTGCGCGCGCGCAAGCTGCACTTGATCGGGCTCGGGATCGCCAGCGTGCTCGTGCTCACCACACCACACTGGCTCAAAAACATCATCTTTTACGGCGATCCGCTCTATCCGGTTTTGAACGCGTATCTGCCAGCACGACCGTTCCATCCGGATGCCGCAGACGCGCTGTTGGGGCAGTATCTCCCCACAGTCTTCGCGATGACCGGCACGGTGTGGGAGCGGATTTGCGAGATGGTGCCGGCGCTCGCGACCTTCTCGTTCATCGCGCACAACTGGTCGGTGCTCAATCTGCCCCAACCCACGTTCGGCAGCTTGTTCACGCTGTTGGGGGTGGCGCTGCCCTTCGTGCCGCGAGCCAGGCGGATCTGGGGCCTCTTGTTAGTCTGCTACGTGGGTGTCGGGATTTGGTATTGGACCAACCATCAGGTTCGCTTCCTGCAAGCCCTCGTGCCGTGGATGGCTGCATGCGTCGTCGCGCTGTGTGTACGAATCGCGCAGCTGGGGGCGGCGCCGCGGCTCGCGCTCACGGCATTGGTGGGCCTGCAGATCGTATGGGGCGCGGATTTTTACTTCGTGCCCAATCACACCCTGATGAATGACGGCATCATCACGCATACCGCGAGATATCTGCGCGCAGGGATAGGCGGGGATTACGAGGGCAGGTTCCGCCACCATACGGACTTCGAGAAGGTCAACGCACGCTTACCGGGCAACGCGCTGGTGCTGCTTCACAATGGCGACTTCCGACTCGGCTTGGAGCGGCGCGCGATCACCGATCAGTGGGGCTACCAAGGCGCATTGAGTTACCAAGCGCTGCGCGATCCGCGCGCAGTCTGGCAGGCTTGGCACGACCTAGGCGTGACCCATATCTACTGGCCTCGCGGCGAAAACAAAGATGTGAGCGCGGACGAAAGAGCGCGCGAGTCTGTGTTTCGGAGAGCGGTCAAGCGGATTACGCTTCGCCGTGAGCGGCTAGGCGGATCATTCCTCGCTGAGCTCGCGCCCGAACCGCCACCTTAGCGTAACGGTCCTGTTCACTTGCAGGCAGTCCAGTAGCGATGGCCGCCAGGAATACCGCGCCGGGTTGGTTAACTTAGGTTGCATGATAGTCGCGACGCCGTATGTTCCGAGGACGACCGGCGTTGGGGAATTGGCGCCCGGGGGAGAAACTTCATGAGGCGTCTTCCAGCGCTGCTTTGTCTTGTTGTTATCGTTAGCTGCACCAGTCCGATCGCGCCGCCGGTGCCCGAAGACCCTAACCCCGATGGTGGTGAGGAGGTCGATCCGGACGACGGCACGGGCCAGCAAACCAACGCGAATACAATCGTAAGCGCCGGTGTAGGTATCAACCTATCGGCGGTCAACTACTTCGCGACGCAACTTCCGTTCAGCAACCTGTTCTTGAGTCGCGACGCCTGGATGTCGACCACTTGGGACGCATGGGACACCGAACAGATCGCTACCATTCCGGCCAACGCGGATGGGTACGCGCTAGAGCTCCCGTATGGCGAGCTGCGGATGCGAGCGCCCGCGTTCCTGCCGATCCACGCAGACACGTTCGAGATGACGTGGAAGGGCGATGGCGAGTTCCATATCCAAGCCCCGGGCTACAAGCTGCTCGAGCTCACAGAGACCTCGCTGCGCTTCAGTGTGGACGCTTCACTGAGCGACTCGGTGTTCATCCGCATCGACCGTTCGACGCCTGGTAACTATGTGCACGACATCGAGATCCGAGGGCAGCGCGACTACGGTGCTGAGTTCCGCAAAAGCCTGAAGGGCTTTGGTGTGCTGCGCTTCATGGACTGGGGCGCGACCAATCACAGCCCGGTCAAGACTTGGAGCGAGCGCACGTTGCCCAAGCTGGGCCAGGGCAGCGATCACGGCGTAGCCATCGAGCACATGATCGACACCGCCAATGCGGTGCAAGCTCACATGTGGTTCACCGTTCCGCACCAGGCGGACGACGACTATATGCAGCGCGCCGCGCAGCTGATCGCGGAGCGCTTGGACAAGCGTCTCAATGTATTCATCGAGTATTCGAACGAGAACTGGAACGGCATTTTCTCGCAAGTCCAATGGGAGCAAAAGCAGGGGCTGGCCCTGGGCTACGACGAGTTCCGTCAGGGCAAGACACAGGAAGAGACCGAGTTCTGGGCGGGCACGTTCTTCGCGGTTCAACGCGCAGCGTATCTGCATAGCGTGTTTCGGCGTGCGCTCGGCGAGCGTGCTGTCACAGTGCTCTCCGGCCAGAGCGCCAACCCCGGTCTGAACGAAGCGATCTTGGCTGCCTACGAGGACACACGCATCAACCCGCTCGGCGGCAAACCTGATGCACTCGCGGTGGCGCCTTACTTCGGCCGTGTTTATCGAGAGCGCGAAGAGGTGGCAGGGCTCACGGTCGACCGCATCCTCGCGGATGCGGAAGAAAGCATCGCAGAGCTCGTGACCGAGCACACCAGCACCAACCGCGACGTCGCCGATGAGCACGGCGTGCACTTGATCGCTTACGAAGCGGGCCAGCACGTGCTGTTGACCGGCGGTCTCGAAGAGGACGAGCCGCTGCTGGAGATGGTGATCGCGGCGAACCGCGATCCGCGCATGGGCGACCTGTACCGCAAGGCGCATAAAGCTTGGCTGGCAGCGGGCGGTGAGCTGATCGTGTACTTCAACTCGTGCGAGCAGCCCGGCAAGTTCGGCTCGTGGGGCGCGCGCGAATACCAAGACCAGCCGCTGTCAGAGGCGCCCAAGTGGGCCGCGCTGCAGTCGATGGTGCAGTAACCTCACTCGAAGAAGTCGAGGCCGAGCGCGCTTCCGAGATCGGTGGATAGAAACACCGTCCCGTCGAAGCGCGTCTCGCGCTGGAGCACTGACAAGAAATAACCAGCGTGCACCCAGCGCGTCAGGTGCACAAACACGCCTGGGCGCACGTCGCGGAAGTCGCCATCGTTTACGACTGCGCCGATGCTCGCGCCGAGGTAGCTGCCGAAATCTGCTTGGTAATAGGTCGCGCCTAGCAACTCAAAGCTGAGCGCGAGCGTGGCATCGGCAGAGGGTTTTTGCTTCCAGCCGAAGCCAGAAAAACCCATGCCCACGCCAGGATGCAATGCGATCAAGCGCAAGCGCTCAGGGTCGAGGCCTTCTTCACCTGTGCAATAGGCATCTTTGGCGAAGCAGGCTTGGTAGTCGCTGTAGGCAGCGAACACGCTGCTGAACGCGAGCTCCCACGGATACTGCAGATAGCCGCGCTTGCGCAGGTTGTTCCAGCGCTGGTTCGCGAGCTCTAAGCGCTTGCGCGCGACTTCGAGCGCGGGGACCTCGAGCTTCAAGCTCGCTGCGAGCGCGATGCCTAGCGCGCGATGTGCGAGGTACGCGTCTTCGAAGTCTGACAGCTCGTAGATCGCTATTGCGGCGTGAGATGGGTGCGGCGTGCCTTTCAACAGGTAACACGCGTATCCATGCAGCCCGCTGTCGCCCGTGACAAATAAGCAGGCTTCGGGATCGAGATCGGGTGTTGCGAAGCGCGCTGCGGCGAAGTGCGCCGGGGGCATGCGTGATTCTTTGGCGAGCACGAACGCTTCTTCGATCCGTGCCGCTAAGCCTGCGCGCCAGCTAAAGTCTTGTGGCGGTGCTGCGCGTGCGTAGTCGCGCAGGTTGCGTAGGACATCGAAGAACACGTCGCTGTCTTGGGCGCGGGTTTGTTTGTTCCTGCTGTCTAAGCGCTCGAGCGTCGCGTCTTTCGGCTGCGGGCACAGTCCCCTGCCGCGGTTGTTGTTAATCACCTCTTCGGAGAACTCGGCTGGATCACAGGTGGTCGGTTGCGCGGCAGCACTTGTTGTGCACAACCATGCAGCTGCCAGCAGCAGGCTCGCGCGCATCACGTCAGCGCTCCGAGCACAGCGCCGAGCTGCTGGCGACTGCGCCATGCTAAGCGAATGAGCCTTGCGGCCCACTCCGCTGAGTCGCTCACGACGTTGCGCTCGTCGCTGTAAGCTACTTGTAAGCTCTGCGCGATCTCTGCGATCATCGCCTCGACCTGACGGCGCTTGCTCTCCGGCTCCACATCCACATCGCGATACTCGACGACCACGCGCTCGACCTCTGCTTGGCTGAGCATCACAGCAGGCAAAAGCGACCGGAACAGTGCGCCCGAAACACGCGGGTTCGCGAGGTAATGCGTGAATCCGTGGACATTCGGATCGCGCAAGTGGCGCAGCTCGATGTCTACGTAGCCCGGCCCCCATGTTTTGGGCCGAAAGCACAGCGGTGCTGGGATGGGATCGGCGACGTGACGCACGTTCAAGAAGCGCCGCACGTAGCGTGCACCCGTGAGCTGCGGCCGGATGATCGTTTGATCGTAGATCGGCCCTTTGCCGCGAAACAGGAGCCGGCTCACGTTGGCGAGCGAGACGTAGCAGTGCAGCCCGAAGTTGCCGCCCAGGCGCAGCGCATCCGAGCCGGCGATCTTGCCGCCGCCGAGCCTGTTGAGCGCACCGTGCACCGTCGCCGTTCCGAGTGAATGGCACATCACCGAGAACAGCGTCGCACCGCTCGCTGGTGTGTCCCACGCTTTCTGCACACGCGCTGCGATCTGCTGACCGAGCGCGACGTGGACATTGCGAAACATGTCACCGCCAAAACGATAGAGCAGGACGTCGGTCACGTTCGCCCAGAAGAAATTCTGCTCGGCCGCGTCGGCGCCGGCGATCACCGATGCGACCTTGGCAAACTCGGCGTCGCCGAGCGCCACACGCAAGCGCTCAGCTTGATTGTCCACACCTGACAGGTAGTCACGAAACACACTGTCATAACTCAAAGGACAGAGCTCGATGCAACTGTCGAACGAGCGCGGCGCAAGACTCGGAAACTGCGCCCAAGCGTGACGCAGCGCACGGTCCACCTCGACATGCCAAGCCTCGCCCCCCGACTCAACATGCCAGCCCATCCCGTGAACCAAGAACAGCACGTTCTTTGCCATACCCGCCTGATTCTAGCTCGGGGGCGTGGGGGGCGGTTGTGAGTTTGAGCACTACTGACGCGCGGCGCCGGTTTGGTCGCCGAAGACTTCGCTGGCGGGTGCTTGTTGCCGGGCCGGCGTGACGTATGTGTGCAGGGCCGAGATGCAGAACGCTGTGAGGGTGCAGAGCGCGACGAGCAGGCTCAGCCAGGCCGACCAGCGGCGGATCGGTGTGGGCTCGAGCGTGACTGTCACGGTGTGTTCTCCGGCAGGAACGTCGATGGTCATTGTGCCGCGCTGCGGGACCACGGAGAGTGGGGTTTCGCTGCCGTCGATGCGTGCAGTCCAGCCGGGATACGCCAGGGTTGCGAGCTCTGCGCGAGTCGGCGCCCGAGCTTGTACGCGGAATTCTTGTTGTGTCGTGGCGAGCTGCTGACTGACGATTTGGAGCTGCCCCGACGGATCGAGCAGCTTGGTGGCTGTGAAGGGGAGCGCTCTCTGCGCTGCTTGTGGGGCGTATTCTTCGCGCGTCGAGGTTGTGATGCCCTTCTGAGCGATCGATTCTGGAGCGTAATATTCTTCGTCAAACGTCAGATAGTCTTTGGGCTCTGTATGCCCGATGTTAGCGAATACGACTACAGCGATCGCTAACAGTTGCCAGCGTGGGCGAAGGCGCGCGAGTAACCAGACACTCAGCAAGGGAAGACATAATCCTGGCAACATCAGTGCGCGCCACGGGTATGCGAGATACTGCAGCGTCGGCACGCGCTCCCAGATCGCTGATGAGCTGTTGGTTGCGAGGAACATCCCGAGGAATGCGACCAGGCTGAGTGACACAGCGAAACGCCGCGCTGAGCCGCGCGCTCGTAGCGCGACCAGCAAGCCGCCTGCCGCGAGCAACAGCTGTGGTACGCCCACGGCAAATGACATCCCGTCGTCTGTTCCGGCGCCGGACAGACCGTGACCCCACGGCGAGTACAGGAGCTGGCTCCAGCTGACACCGTGCTGACTCCAGTGCAGGAAGCCTTCGCGAAGTAGATCGGTCTTGACGAAGCGCTTCTCGAGCAGTGCTGGGAGCCAGAAGTACGCTGACAGTCCGAGTCCTAGCGCCACGGCGCTTGCCCCAGCGATGCGGCCGCGCGTTGTGGCTTGGAGTCCAAGCACGAGCGCGCACAGCGCTGGCATAATGAGGATCGCTGCGCCGTTGTGTCCGAGGATGACTAAAGCCACGCTGACCGCCGCTGCTGCGATCGCTGCCAGCGAGCCTCGGCTGATGCAGCGATGCAAGAGCCAAAAGGCGAGCGGCGCCATCGCCACTGCCGACGCTTCCGCGAATGCGCCGCGCACATACAGATCGAGCGCTGTGTACGGCGCAAATAGCCAAGCTGCGACGACGCCGAGGGCGGCAACAGCAGACGCTCCGAGCCCGCGCGCAAGTCTGTAGATGGCAAAGGCACCTAACGTGTGCAGTGAGACGAGGCCCCACTGCAGCGCGTTCGTGAGCTTGGCGCCCAGCAAGTAGAACGGCAGCCCGCTCAGATACACGAGCGGCGGCGCGAACTCGAAGAGCGGTTGCCCGTATCCGGCGCCGAGGTCGGCTGCCCAAACAGGAGGAAAATGGCCGTCTGCCAAGCTGCGCGCGAGCTCGACGAGACGCGGAGGGTATTCGGTCGCGTCGTGGCCAGCGACGAGCTTGCCGTGGAACAGCGGACGCAACGCCGCGATCGTCAGCAATACGAAGCCCGCGCACGTGCGCGCGGTCGCCGTCTGTAGGCGCGTTCGCAGCGGCTCGAGGGCGTTGGCGAGACCCAGTTGCAGCAAGTCGACGTAGCGGCTTGCGCTGGTTGCGATCGCAAACGCTAGTAGGCCAGCGATCAACAACAGCACGCGGAGCGGGCCTGGCTGGTACTTCACCATGACACTGTGCTTACCCGCTGTGACAGGTATCGCAGCAAAACCCGGTGTCACTTCTAAGAGCTGTGTCGGGTTGCCGTCTACGTGCGCAACCAGCTTCGGATCCCAGGTCACTTTCAACAGGACGTGACAGTCGCGCTCGAGCTGGAGGTCCGCGCGGTAGATCTCGTCCACCGACTTCGTTTCGTGCTGGATTTGGCCGCAACGAGTGCTCGCGGGAGGCGTCGGGAACGGGCTCCAGCGCGCGACGCGGGGCAACGTCGCCGGCAGATCTTGGCTTGGATTCAAAGCTAAGACCTGATGCGACTGTGGCAACGTGCTGCTTAGCCAGCTCCTGCTCGGCTCGAACTTCGTATCCGTGGGGCCAGTATATACACCTGTTATGTCTGTAAGGCCGAAGTAGCCTTCCGATGATCCTTCGTACACTACGAAACGCCCGTGCTGCGAATAGCGCTTGAAGTGCTCTGGGACCGTTGTGGTCTCTGGAGCGACCAGCACACGCAGCGCAAAGGCATCGACATGCGCGAGGTTCGATTCGTCACGGAGGACCATCACGTCGGATGTGCGCGACATCGAGTGATAGAGGAAGCTGCTTTGATCGACATGTGCTTTTGACAAGAGGCCGTAGAACGGCGTCAAGCCTACTTTGAAACCGCCGCCCCAACCTGCAGAGAGGCCGGCAGAAGCGCGCCCAGGCTTCTTGGCTAGCAATGCTTTGACGTCATCGATAGCGGCGAGGACATCGCCGCGAGCGCCGTCCTGCGCACGCAAGCTGCTTCTGCCCCAAGTCGCATTTTGCTGCAGGTACGTCGCACGATCGAAGCCCAACACGGCCAACACTACGGCGAGAATACCCCCAGCGATCGTTCGCGAGCTGAGCTTGCTGCTTGTCGAGGCTGCGATGCGATGAAGGCCCCACGCTCCCATCAGTATGGCGCACAGCTCAAAGGCCGCTTGAAACCGATGCGTGTGGAGATCCGCCGGCACGGCGAGTAGCTGCAGGAGCTGGCCCCAGGTCGACCTACCGAAGAACATGATCAGCCACGTGCATGTGAGTGACACAAGCAAGCGAGGCAGCGGCTCTTTGATCTGCCTTACAGCGGCAGCAAGTCCGAGCAGCAAGACCAGCGATAAGACAGGGAAGCGATCAGCATCGAACAGCTGGCCGTGAGACAGCATCTCTAAGAGGTGTGGCGCGCCGAACGAGTCCCACTTGTATGCACCTTCCCAGCGCGAGTGGTTGATGACATCGGCGGTCTGCGCCAGCGGTACGACGAACCAAAGCAGGAGCAGCGCTGCCAGCATGCCGATGGTGATGAGGCGCGCGCTGCGACTCAGCAAGCTGGTCGGTCGACCCGCGACCGCCATGACGACAGCTGAGACGCCCGCTACGTAGCCGAACACGATGTGGCAAAGCCCTGTGACCGCGAGCGCAGCTGCGGCCCAGCCGCGGTGCTTGCCAGTCTCGAGCGCTCGCGACACGACGCCGAGCGTAAGCACGAGCGCGTGCAGCGCGACGATTTGAGTGAACAGCCCACTGCCTCGCCAGACGAACGCTCCGTAGCCGAGGCCGTAGCCTGCGAGCTCGCCAGCGCCGCTCGGCGTTAGCACGAGCAGTGCTGCGAGCCCCGCAGCGACCGGCCGCAAGCCGAGCAAACGAGCTCCGGAATAGACGCTGGCGGGCCAGCTCACGAGCAGGATGTACTGGAGCCAAGCGAACGCTGTGGCGTGAGAGACGAACGACTCCGTAGCTCCGAGCACGAGCGCAGCCATCAGATGCGGCAGCGGCTGATAGCTGCGCCAGATCGGATAACCCAGCGCCCACTCTGACACCCAAGGATCTAAGAACGGCTCGCCGTGCCGCAGCGCGGCGAGCAACCTCTCGGCGGCTGACAGGTGAAGGATGTCGTCGTTCAGCGCCGCTCGCGTGATCTCGAGCTCAGGCGCTAAGAACACCGCGCCGAAGATCAATCCGCAGAGCAGAAGCGCAAGGCCTGGCACTTCTTGTCGTAGGAAGGTGCGCATTGCGACTGCGGCGGAGCTTACAACGCATCCGTGCTCCGGCGCTTATTGCTCGCTTTGTGCTCCGCATTTGCATGCGAACATGTGCGCGAGCAGATCCTACCTGGCGTCAACATCTGCCAAGTATGTTGAGATCTAAATCACAACTCTTTGAACGGGTCGCCCGACGCGTCGCGCACGAGCCAGTCGCAACATTCAAAGCAATTGCGAATGGGTCGCAAAGGCTCGCGGTGTTATGCAACGCAATAACAACGTGCATTTCGACACTGAACAGGTTGTGCACTAACAGTTCGACGACTGCATGCAAGTCGACTTCATCGATTGCCATACAACCGCTCACTTAGAATTGGCCGAGCGAAAGAATAAATTTGTAAGCGCATATTTTCGCGTGATTGAATCGCGCTCGTTTGGGAGTCCGGGGGTCCAGCAGCCGCTCTGCGATTTGCTAGTGCAGCGAATTGCCGGATGACGGTCGCCGCCCGTTCATTGGTCGGCCGGTGGATCCACGGGTTTGTCACCTAGTGAGAAAGGCATGCGGAATGAAGAAGACTCTACTCGGTAGTGTTGCGTTCGCTGTTGCGTTGAGCTTTGCGCCTAACGGATCCATCGCTCAGGCGCAGGACGTGCCATTCGAGAACTTCAGGGGTGAATGGGCGTTGCCTGGAGGCGTCGGCAGATTTCCTGTTGGAAGTGTCGTCACGTTTGAAGGCAAAACTTATATTCGAGTCGAGGGTGGGATGCCCGGCCTGGACCCGAGTGTCGCCACCACGGTCTGGTCACTCTTATCTTCGACTGCGACCGGTGCGGTCGGCCCAACGGGCGCGGTCGGCCCAACGGGCGCGGTCGGTCCGGACGGCGCGACGGGTGAAGCAGGTCCTGCAGGTCCCGTTGGCGCAGCAGGCCCGGAAGGCGCACCTGGTGCGACGGGTTTGACAGGTGACAAGGGAGCGACCGGCGACAAGGGTGCGACCGGCGACAAGGGCGCGACCGGCGACAAAGGTTTGGCGGGCGACAAGGGCGCGACCGGCGACAAGGGAGCGACTGGCAACAAGGGTGCGACCGGCGACAAGGGAGCGACCGGCAACAAAGGTTTGGCGGGCGACAAGGGCGCGACCGGCAACAAGGGTGCGACCGGCGACAAGGGAGCGACCGGCAACAAGGGCGCAACTGGCGACAAAGGCGCAACGGGCTCAGCAGGTCCGGCCGGCGCAGCAGGCCCCGCAGGTCCGACGGGCGCGAACGGCATCGGCAATGAGATCACGGTTCGGTCGACGACCTTCGAAGTTCCCGTCGCTACCAACCAAGTGCCGTACACGAGCGACGACGTGGAGTGCTTGGCAAACGAAGTGGCCACCGGCGGCTCGATCGTGTGCAGGCGTGACAATCAACTGATCGCACGGAGCAACGTCACCGCGTACGACTATCCGATTCAGGTCGGCTCACAGGCCACCGGATGGCAAGCGGACGTCGAGAACACCGGCGGCAATGCCGCAGAGTGTGTTGTCACAGTCATTTGCGTGGAACTCGAACCCGGCGGAACCTGAGTCTGTAAAGAGCATAAGGGAGGCCTCGGGCATCGAGGTCTCCCTATGTCTATTCGAGCGGCTGCTCAGCGGAAGTACTACACTTGGATGTTGCCGTTCGCGACCGCGACGTCGAGACTGCCGTCGCCATCGACGTCAGCGACGAGGGTGAACCCGGCAGAGCCAAATGTCTTGGAGAGGGTGAAGCCTTCAGCGCCGTCACCGAGCAGGACGCGACTGGTGTTCTGGCCAAGCACAAGGTCCATCTTGCCGTCGCCGTTCATGTCGTGCGCCCTGACGCTGGCGTAGAGCTCGCCGGCAGCCGCGGTGATGCGCGAGAATAGATCGGCGGCGCGCCGTCGGCGCTGGTACGCAGCGCGATCACGATCGCGTTGACGTCCGTCGAATAGTTCGAGAACGCAAGATCGGGCTTACCGTCGCCGTTGAAGTCGGCGATGGCCGCGCCGTACGGATTGAGGTAGTCGAAGAGCGCATCCGACGTGGCGTCGATCTTCATGTCATCCGTAAGCGAGCCGGTGCCGTTGTTTAGGAAGATGCTGATGCCACCGTTCCACGTCAGCGAATATGCACCGCGGGCGATGACCACGTCGAGGTCGCCGTCGCTGTCGACGTCGGCCACCTCGAGCGCCTTAGCATCGCCGCTCGACAGATCGGGGACGGCCTGGCCTCATTGACCGTCTTGAGCAGGATCTGCGCGCGCCGGTCTTGCCGATCAAGCGGGCGGAGAGCGCTGCATGTCGCACAAGATGTGCTCGACCGCTTCGCTTTCGACAGGCACACCACGCGTCCAGGTCTTGATGGGCACGCCACCGTTCGAATCGCGAAGCTCGTAGCTGGTGGACATGGATGGCATTCTAGCCGTCCGCTGCACGCAGGCACTACTTCTGCAACAGAGGACCCTCGTCTTTGCTAAAGAGGAAGAATGGCTCCTGCCCGTTGACGCCGTACCGATCTGGGTCGATGTCCGGAAGGAGCTCGTTGTGCGAGTACAGCGCGCCATGCAGGCCCGCCGCTCTGAAATAGTCGACAATATCCGCGCCGAACAGCCGCACGTGGTCATCTTGACCGTAGTAGCGTGTCTTGAATGCGATGCTCAACGACTTAGTGGCTTCCACTGTTCGCTTCAGTACGCGCGAATAAGGCGTCTGTGCGATCAGCCGACCGTTAGGCGAGAGACAGCGGCTGAGCTCACGCAACGCCGCTTCCGGATCGTCGACGTGCTCTAGCACATGGTTGCAGACAATCAGGTCGAACTGCTCGTCGCGAAACTCGAGCTTTTCGATATTGATTTTTAGGTGACCTTCTTGTTTAGGAAATAGATCGCCTACGATATATTCACTCGGTTTTAGCGAGCGAATCAGAGGCTCCAACCGACCTTCCGGAGCGATGTGGAGCACGCGACAACCCGGAATGCGCTCGACGAGTCCGACGCGCGACATGTACAGCCACAGATGCCGATCGCGATCATTGCAGTGACAGCTTGGGCAAATGTGCTTCTCTAGCGTGGAGCCGACGCTCTCGAGCTCGATCAGGAAATCCAAGCGCTTCGAGGCTTTTAGTTGCGGATGTGGCAACCAGGCACCAACCTGCTTGCTGCAAACGAAGCAGGTGTTTGCTACCTGCGTGTCGCCGCGCCTAGCGTAGAAGCGCTCCCACGTCATGGCGCGCGCGCTCTCGAGATTTGCGATGTACGTCGGCGAGTTGAGCGGATCGTCTGGCATCGCATTGAGCTCATCGAGCCCTTCGAGCAAGGGGACGAGCTCTGGAAAGTTGCGACAGTGGGCCGAGTACATGGTCTTCAGGCGAGGGACGATCGCAGGTAGCATTCGCTTATCGAGGTTCCCTAACGAAACCTCGCCACGAACTAGCAGCTCCCATTCGAAATTGCCGGCGCCATAGATCGGGCTATCGGTGGCCGAGGCTTGTCCGGCGTGCTGCCTAAAGCCGCTGAGAAAGCCCCCGACTAACACAATAGGCGCACGGTCCGCACAGTTGAGAAACATCGCCATGTCGGACAGAAAAATCAATGAGTATGTCTGGTAGTCGTATGCACGATCGAGGGCGCCGAATAACTTTCGGTCCAGCATGACGTTGCTCGGCTCGCCGATCAGGTTCAGCAACGTAGGCAGCATGTTGCTGGCTAAGAACTTCCGATCGAGGAGCGCGCAAACGCCCGCTTCGAGCAGCGGCTTCGGCATCTTAGTGATGTGGCCTTCACCGTCGATGAACACGCGCTCATGGAAGGCCATGACCGACCCCGGATGAGCTTGCAGCGCCAGCATCAGAGATTCGGCCGAAGCTGGCAGCAGCACGTCATCGTCGAACAACCACTTGACGTAACGTGCTTGCGCTTTCTCCCACAGCACAGCTGTGTTGCGGTAGCCGTTGCCGAACCCATGGTGGAAGTAGCGAACGCGCGGATCGCTCTGCGCCAGCGTTTCGACGATGGGACGCAGCTTCCCGTCGGCGGTATCGTCGCCAACCAAGATTTCGATGTCCCGGCAGGTTTGCTCCTGCGCGCTGACGATGGCTTGTCGTAGAAACTCGGGTTTGTACGCAGGGATGAGGATGCTGACGGCGGGCATTGGGGCTGTCTTTCTCTGGCCGACTACCGTTTCGCTGCCACCCTGGTCGGCTGCCTCGTGACCAGGAGACCCTCGGCAGCCAGGGTGCGCAACACCGCCTGATAGCCTGATTCGAGATTCGGAAAAGGCGTGCGTGCGCGCAGCAACTCGCTCAAAGCCGGCAGGTTGTAGAACGGGACGCCGGGATACGTGTGGTGCTCCACGTGGTAGTTCATGTTTGCGTAGAAGAACGCAACAGCCGGATGCAGCAGCACGGTGCGACACGATTGGGGGTAATCGCCGCGCTCCACGGAGCGAAGGCCGTAGTGCTGACTGACGGCGAGAATCCGATTGAAGAACGTCAAACAGAACGGCGCCAGATTGATGGCAAGGAGCAGCCAATACGCTTGCAGCGCGATGAACAGTGCCATGGAGCCGAACTGACAGATCAGAATGACGCGCGCGAATCGCACGAGCTCATGCCGCGCACGGCTGCCCTCGGGAAACAAAACACGCGCAGCAGCGCCAGCGGGCACGATGCCGCGCGCATTCGAGATCAGGATGCGGAGGCGCCGGTACAAGCCGGGGAGATCGATGCTGAGCAGCCAGATCACATTGGCGCGGCTGATCGGCGGGTGCGGAATGCCTTCGGCGTCGTCTTCCCCGAGCGTGTGCCGGTGGTGGTACGCATGGCTGGCGTTGAAGTAGCCAGGATTGTTCCACGTCAGGATGGAGCACAACTTGAACAGCACACGGTTGAGGCGGCGGTTTGTGAAGACGGAGTTATGAAAGAGCTCGTGCCCGATGCCAGCCCATCCGAAGAACGAGAACGCCGCAAAGTGAGGCAGCAACACGAGCAAGCCGAGCACGAGCAGCCCATGCTCGATCAACACGAGACTGAGCGCGACCAACCCCAAATGAAAGCCAAGCCGCAGCAGCCAGTGCCACAGCGCCTTCCGGTTGGAGCGCACTGTTAGCTCGATCAGTTCCTCTCGGCTGAGCGGTCGCATGGTGGAGCCTTCACTTCCGATGCAGCACTTGGCGCAATGCTTTGCCTCTGTACACAAAAGCGAGCATGGTGTTCTCGACATGAAATATTAGGTGTTCCGACGCGAGGCTTTGGACAAAGTCGGTTACGTCGGAATGGATTTTCGAGTCAAAGTCGTGCCATGCAATGACGCCGTCCGTGCCCGTCATTTCCAGCGCCTTGCGCGTGTCCGAGGCGATCGTTGCAGTATCGTGACCGCCGTCGACGAATACGAAATCTACTGCGTTCCTAAGCCCAGCAGCGTCGATATCGAGCTGGAGACTGTTGCCGTAGAGCAGCTTCAGTCGCGCGCTCTGTGCCGCCGAGAGGGCGCGCAGATAGCGCGGACCTTTAGCTGATTGCACGTAGCGCAGATAGTCGTCGTTCTTCTTGTCGTCGCTGCGCAGCTCGGCCTCGGAGTAGCGGGCGGCTTCGCTCAAGGCGGCGCTTTGATCACCGAGATCGATCGAGACCACTTCGCAAGTCTCGCTCGTGTTGCGCAACAGCAATGCAGTCGAATAGCCGAGGAAGGTGCCGAACTCGAATACGCGTAGCGGGCGCGTCAAATGCAGCACTGACACGAGCATGGACGCCTCGAGCAGCGTAATGCTCCCGATGCCGCTGGATGGAACTTGCAATTGCATATCCACCGGCAACTCCGCCGTCTGCTCGATGGTTGCGAAGAGCACGCGCGGTTTGACTCTGAATAGACCATGTCGATGGCTATCAGCACAGGCAGCAAACGCTTCGATGCTTTCGATCAATGGAAGGGAAGCGGCGTTCTCGGGCATGGGCTTCCTTGGGCCGGGCGTGTCAGGGTGAACGCGGAACAAAGTACATCACCGTCTCAGACCAGCCTTCAGTGTAATGGCGGAGCCGGATATCGTAGCCCGGCTGCAACGCCAGGACATATTCAGGGATACGGCAGAAGTCGCTGATGTCGTGATAGACCGCAATGGCGAGCGAAGGGGCCTCTTCCCGTATATGTCGTTGCGCTCCCTCTAGGGCCGCATGTTCCCAGCCCTCGACATCCATCTTGATGAAGCCTAGTGGTGCTGTCACTCGGGCATCCAGCGTGGTGACCTCGATGCGCGTGCCGCCCGCACTAGAAATTGCGCTCGCCGATCCGGCGTCCGCATCGAACTGAAGGCTTCCCGGTTCGTTAGAGACACCACATTCGATGAGCTCGACGTCGCGGATGCCTGCCAGTCTGATGCGGGCGCGCTGCATGTGCGCGGCTGAAGGTTCAAAGAAGTAGATTCGCCTGTAGTGAGGAAAGTGCTCTACAAATAGCTCGCTCGTGTCGCCGTCATAGCCGCCGCAATCTGCGAAAGCGGCGTCAGCGAGGTCTCCAAGGAAAGGCTCGAAATACTGCTCGCGCAGCCGCACACGGAAACCTTCCATGTGGATGGGGTCTGCCGTCAGCCGGTAAGCCATGAGCCGGTTGAAAACCGCTTTCGATTCATCGTCTGCAAGGCGACCGAAGACAGCGGCGAAGCGAGGAAGCTCGAGGTCCAACACCGCGCGTGCACGCGCGACAAAAGCGGGGAGCGGAATGCGCGAGTCTTTGGCGCGGCACAGATCGGCGTAGTCGATTGCGATGCGCTTAGGTAGCGCCCGAATGCGCGCTGCTGCGGTGATCGGTGCGATAGACATCGCGCAATTGATCACGCACGCGCCGACTGGTACCTCGTCCGCGTGCAACACGGGCAGGCCGTGCCAGCTCGATCCATACGCAGCGAAGTCGTCGACCACACCCTGCAGTGTGAGGTGACGCAGCAGTTGCTCTGCATGTTCGTTGCGACCGAGCGCGTAACAAGGGAGACGTGGGTCTGCGCGCAGCAGAGCGGCGACCGTGTCAGCCGCGGCGCTGTCGGCGTGGAAAGCCGAAAGCACTCGGTGAGGGTCAAACATAGTCACGGCGTCTGGGCTCATCGTCGTTCGTTCAGGCGGATTTCGCGCGCAGCTTGGCCTCGACCAATCCGACCAAGCTGCCGACGATACGGAAGGAGGGATCGCCGACCTCCTCTTCACTGAACTCAATATCGAACTCGCGCTCTAGATTGAGTACGAACTTGACCAGCCCGATCGAATCGACATGACCTGAGCGCCGATAGTCGAAGCCATCGACATCGTGGCCATCTTGGCCATCTTGGCCATCGTGGCCATCTTGGCCATCTTGGCCATCGGGCACGCGGCCCTTGCGTGAAAGCTCGGCGAGGATGAACTCCTTCGGACTCATGTTCCCTCCCGGTTGAGGTCTTCCCAGGCACGGCTGCGGCACGAACGCTCCATAGCTTCAAGGAGCAACAACCCGTCGTGAGCGATCTCAGCGCCGTAGTCGGCTTCCAGTTGCCACTGGCCGTTGCGACGGAACTCGATGAGCGCGTCGGCGAAGTCGGTGTAGAGATTGGCAAAGGCTTCGATGAAGCCAGCGGGATGTCCCGACTTAAAGCGGTTGTAGCGTTGCAGCTGAGCAAGCGCCACGCTGCCGGCGCGGTCCAGAATCTCTCGGCGACCATCTACATGTGAGATCGACAACTCCTCGGGATTGGCCTGAAACCACTCTGCCGAAGCCTGCGTGCCGTAGATGCGTAGTCGCAGGCCATTGCGATGGCCGAGCGAGGACTTACTGAACCAAAACTGGCCGCGAATACCGTGTTCGTAGTGAGCGAGACAAGCAAAGTCGTCGACGATGCCTTGAAACCACCCTTCGCTCGCGTGATCCGCGACGACACTCAGCGGCCGTGCACGCGTCAAGTAGTAGAGCGAGTGGTGTAGATGCACGGCGAGATCGAGTCCCAGTGTCGGCACCGCGCCGTCGTGCAGACGCCAGTCCTGTGGTGTTGGGCGCTGCCCTTGCGGCGAGGTGCGGACGAAGCCTTCCTGCGGCATCTCTGCCTGAAAATGCAGAATGCGACCGAGGTCGCCTCGTTCGATCTTGGCGCGGAGCTCGCGCATCATCGGATAACCGGAGTAGTTAAATGTAACGCCGAGAAACGCTTTGTATCTGCGCTTCAACCTCAACAGCTCGCCGGTCTCCGCAGCGTTGCAGCCGAGTGCTTTTTCGCAGATGACGGGAATGCCGGCCTTGAGACAGGCAGAAGCCATCTCTAGATGCGCTGGCGTCGGAGTGACGATCAGCACTGCGTCGAGCTTGTGCTTCTCTGCGTGAAGAAGCTCGCGCCAATCGTCGTAGGTGCGCTCGCTCGGGACGCCGTATCCAGCAGCGCTGCGGTGGTTGCGGTCTGCATGCGTGCTGAAGCAGCCGGCCGCTAGGTGCCAGCGGTTGTCCATGCGGCTTGCCACGAAGTGGGCATAGCCGACGGCGGAGCTCTGTGCGCCACCGAGGAAGCCGAGAGCAAGAGGTTGTTCGACAACACTATCGTTAGTGTTAGGTATGAGCGGCTCCGTTGTCTGTGAGGATCTGCGCCGCGAGCTCGCGTCGCACCATCTTACCCATGGGGTTGCGTGGAAGCGCTGCGAGCACAAAAAAGGCGCGCGGCTGCTGGAAGTCGGCGAGGTGTTCAGCGCAATGCATCTTCACGCGGCGCAGGTTGATGCAAGCGCCTGCGACGGGAACCATCGCAAGCGCGACGATCTCGCCCAGCCCAGCATCCGGCAGAGCAAAGGCAGCACACTCAGCGATGTCAGGTAGCGCTTCGACAGCTTCCTCGATGTCCTTGGGGTAGATGTTGATGCCTCCGGTGATGATGATCTCCTTGAGTCGACCGCGAAAGTAGAGATAGCCGTCGGCGTCGAGGCGGCCGACATCTCCAGTGCGGAAATAGTCACCGAGCAGCGCCTGTTGTGTCAGCTCGGGGCGCTTGTAGTAGCCGGCAAACAGGAGCGGTGTTCGGCACACGATCTCACCATCTTCACCAACGGGCACATCCCTACCCTCAGCGTCGACGATTCGGATCGCTACACCCGGAAGCGGCCGGCCGACGGATGCCAAGGACATGGACCCTTTCGTCAAAGCCAGGTCGGTTGCAGTGGCTGTCTCCGATGTGCCGTAACACTCATGAAGCTCGCAACGCAGCATGGCGCAGAGCTTCTGTTTCACCGTGATCTCCAAAAGAGCAGAGGAAGAAACGATGCAACGCAATGCATCGATGCCCGCCAACATGGCGCGATCATCGAGGCGTGCCACCTGCGCGAGCTGAGAAGACACAGCGATCGAAAACGTGATCTTCTGCGCGGCAAGAGTGCCGAGCCAAGTCTCGACCGAAAAGCGCGGCATGATCACGGCCGCCGCTCCGAGCAGCAGCGGCATCAAGGTGAGGCGCTGCGCGAGCGAGTGGTACATGGGCGTGGCCGCGAGGATGCGCTCGCTCTCAGTCAAGCTGTACAACTCGATCGTCGCGCGCGCGCGGTTCAGCTTGGTGCGTTGTTCGAAGACGATGGGTTTGGGATCACCGGTCGAGCCCGACGTCATCGTCAAAATGTAAGCATCCTCCATGCGGCCGAGAGCGAGTGGTGTCGCTGCGCGACTTGCGAGGGACAACGTGTCGAGGCCTATGCGATCGGCGCTGCCGTTCAATGCCAGGCATATGCCGCCAAGCTCGTTCATGTAAGCGGGGACTGCCTGACGCAACTCAGACAGCACCACAGCTTCGGCCACGACATGACGCACATCCGTCGCAGCAAAGGCCCGCAGCATCGCTGGCGCAGGCAGCGCCGGGCTCACCGGCACCAGCACGGCACCGAGGTCTGAGGCGGCGAGCAGAAGCAGAGCGAGCTCAATGCAGTTGGGCAGAGCGACGCCTAGATGGTCGCCGCGCCGCACGCCGAGCTCGTGCAGACCGCGAGAAAGGCTGCAGCTGCGCGCGGCGAGCGTACCGTAGTCCAAGCGGATGCCGTCGCACCAGAGCGCGTCGCGCATCGGTTGACGGGCAGCGTGACTCAGCACGATCGTGGCGAGAGATTGCGGCGGCGTGGCGGTCATGCCGCGTGCCTCATGGCCGGCTCTCCGAGGTCATGTTCAGAAAATCTAGACTACGCATCTTGAGCCGCTGCCCGGGCTCCGACAGATAGACTTGATCGGGGAGCGTGTTGCCGCCGATGAAGGTGTTGGCAGCGATGAAGTTGCGGCGACCGACGCTCACACCGTGTCCGACCGAGGCGTTGACACCGAGAAAGCTGCCGCCGCCGATCTTGCTGCCCCCGGCGATGGCCACGCCGGAGTTGATCCAGCTGTAGCTTTCGATGTTGCAATCGTGGCCGACGTTCACGTTGCTAGAGATGAACACGCCGTCCCCCACGCTGCTGCCGGGATGGATCGACACGTGGTCGAGGATAATACAACCGGCGCCGATGCTGACTTCGTCGTGGTGGATCACGCTGGAGTGAACGTAGGTTCGGAGCGAGTAGCCGAGATCGACCGCTTCAGCACACTTGCGTTCGCGCAAGCCGTTCATTTGGACGTAGCCCACGGTGACAATCAGGTCATGTTCCTTCGGGGACCAGGTTCGCGCGAGCTGGCTGAACGGCCGCAGCGGCAGGCCACACAAGCTTTCCACGCTCGCAGCAATGCAGTGATCGTCGACGGTGAACCCGGTCACACGCGTGCTGTGGCGCACGTAAGAATACAGAACCCGCGCCATGGCGCCGTTACCGTAGATGATGAGCCCTTTTTCTCTACTCATAGGCGTGCGCGCCTCACCACATGACATATGTAAGTTCGACAGCTTGCATGACGTAATGAGCTAACATCAATGGTCGCTACTCTATGCGATTGGCGATCATGCAGCCCTACTTCTTTCCGTATCAGGGCTATTTTCAGCTGTTAGCCGCTGTCGACCGCTTCGTGGTCTACGATGACGTGGCGTTCATCAAGAGCGGCTGGATCAATCGCAATCGCATACTGACCGCAAATGGCGTCGCGTACATGACGGTGCCACTATCCGGCGCAAGCTCATTTCGCTCGATTCGCGATACGGTCTGCGTGTCTCCGCAGCGCTGGCGCGACCGTCTCCTTCGGACTCTCGCGGAAGCATATGCCCACGCCCCGGAACGCGATGCAGGGCTTGCTCTGGTCAGAGCTGCGCTCGACATGGCTGAATCCACATCCATTCGAGATGTGGCGCTCGCGAGCTTGCGCGTCGTCTGCGCTTACGCTGAGATTCGCACCGAGCTCGTAGCGAGCTCTGCCGTCTATGAAAACGCGCATCTGCAAGGGGCCGACCGGGTGCTCGATATCTGTCGGCAGGAACGAGCTCAGCAGTACATCAACCTTCCCGGTGGACGCGCGCTCTATCATTCGACTGAGTTCGAAGCGCGCGGTCTCCAGCTCGAATTTCTGGAACCCGTGCTCGAGCCCTATTCGCAAGTGCGTTCTCACGCCTTCGTGCCTGGGCTCTCGGTCGTCGATGCGATCATGAATCTACCTCGTGACGCGCTAAAGCAGCGCCTACGCGCGGGGCAAGTCCGAGGATGACGCGATGACGCGCCGAATCGGAGGCTTCTTCCCTCTCGAGTTACCGAGTCGTCCTGGAGCACTGCCTCCGCGCGACGCTGTGCTCCTCCGCTCGGGACGAGCCTGTCTACGAGCGATTCTAGAAGCTACGCGGCCGAGTCGTTTGCTGGTTCCGTTCTACATCTGCGATGCAGCGCTCGAGCCCGCGCTGGCTCTGGGTGTGCCTCTCGTCTTTTATCCTATCGACGCGTCGCTGAGCCCGGTCCTCCCGAAGCTGGCTGCCGACGATAGCGTGCTGATAGTCGACTATTTCGGGGTGTGCGGCCGTTCGCTGAGCTGGGCGCAAGAGCTCGGACGACGCGGGATCCTAGATGGGTCACACGCCTTGTTCGAGTCGGGACCTAGCCGCTGCTGGCGCTTCACATCGGCGAGAAAGTGGTTTGGCGTTCCCGACGGAGCGTTCTTGTGGGGTCCTGACGAGCTCGCTGAACCAACGCCCGAACCACTCGGAAGTCTCCCAGCTCATCTGATCGAGCGCAGGTGGGGCGACCCTGAGCTGGCCTACCAACACTACCTGGCTGCAGAGGGCAGGTTCGCTCCGAGCATCGCTCCTATATCGATCGAGAGCGTGGCTATCCTCGGTGGCATCGACACCGATCATGTGCGATCGGCCCGGCGCGCGAACTTCGCGCACTTGCACGAGCGACTCGGATCGCGGAACGAGCTGTCCGTGGCGCTCGATGAAGGGCGTGTTCCGTTCTGCTATCCGTTCCTTGCTCCGCGCGAGGTCTCGCAGGCCGTGCTCGCAAAGGCGGGCCTCTTCGTGCCGCGGTTTTGGCTCGACTGCCTCTCACGCGGCACAGACGATTTCCCTTGGGAACGCAAGCTCTCCAGCAGGCTTCTGCCACTTCCCATAGATCATCGATACGGCTCGACTGATATGCAGCTCGTAGCTGAGATTGTCTTGGACCATCTCGATGGATGCACACATGCGACTCCGTGAGCTTCGGCGTAGCGACCTGTTAGAACTGAACGCTTGGCGGAACGACCGTGAAGTTGTCGCCGGGCTCGGAAGTCACTTTGCATTTGTCGGACCCGAGGTCGACGATGCGTGGTTCAGCGCTTACCTTGCCTCGAGGCGGTCGAACATCCGACTGGCCATCGTCGACGATCAGCCTGGATCTACAGAGACCCTGATCGGCTGCATTTATCTGCTCGACATCTCATGGGTCGCAAGGTCGGCGGAGCTGGCATTGATGATCGGTCGAAAAGATTACTGGAACCGTGGAATCGGCTCGCGCGCAACCGCGGCCCTGCTCGAGCACGCGTTCACGGACCTGGGCCTGCATCGCATCTGGCTGCGCGTCAATGTCGACAATGCACCTGCCAGGCGCGTGTACTCAGGTGCTGGCTTTAGAGTCGAGGGGACGCTGCAGCAGGCCTGCTTCAAAGAAGGCAAATACGTCGACGTTCACTTGATGGCTATCCTTGCGGATGAGTACGCACGAAAGCGGCAAGACGCAGCGGGTTGAGAGCTCGTGTGTTCACGCGAGCTCGGCGACAGCGGTTTCCTGTTGGGCGCTCAGCGCTGTCATGATGGCGGGACCGTTTTCGACGGCCACATGAATCAGCGCGCAGACTTTCTCGATATCACCTGCGGACACAGCCATTCCGTTAGGAAGTGACAGTACGCGTTCACAGAGCTGCATCGTATTGGGAAGCGCTTGCGTTGGATCGGGATAGAGCGACCGATAGGGCTCCATCCGGTGCACGCCAGGATAAAAATACCGCCGAGCCAATACGTTCTCAGCGTGCAGGAGTTGCAAGAGCACATCACGCGATATGCCCGCGAACTCTTCGTCGATCTCGGTAATGATGTATTGGTGATTGGAGCGCTCGCGGGTGTCGAGCCGCTGCAAGCGTACACCGTGAAGGCCCTGCAACAGATCGCTGTAGCGGGCACGATTGTCGCTATTATGCGCGATAAAGAGCTCCATATCCTCGATGGAGGTGAGTCCCATCACCGCGCTGATCTCGCTCATCTTGCCGTTGGTGCCGATGTACCCAACATCGTCCGCACCTCTGAATCCAAAGTTCTTCATGAGGCGAATTCGCTGTGCCAGCTCGTCGTCATTCGTGACGACCGCTCCGCCTTCGAAGCTGTTGACGAACTTCGTCGCGTGGAAGCTAAACACCTCGGCATCGCCAAATCCGCCGATCGTGCGGCCGCCATGACTACACCCGAAGCTGTGAGCGGCATCGAACAACAAGCGCAAGCTGTGCGTGTTCGCGATAGCCGTCAAAGCTTCGACGTCACAACCGCGACCCCACAGATGGACGCCCACTATGCCGGTTGTCCGTGGGGTGATCATCCGCTCAACCGAAGCCGGATCGATCGTATGCGTAAACCTGTCGACATCGCAGAAGACCGGCTTGATGCCTTGCCACTGCAAAGCATGTGCGGTCGCTACAAAGGTAAATGCAGGGACGATTACTTCACCACGCATACCAAGCGCGCGTGTGGCGATCTCCAACGCGACGGTGGCGTTACACATTGCGATGCAATGCTTGACCCCGACCAAGTCGGCCACGGTTTGTTCGAACCGCTTCACGTTCGGACCCGCGTTCGAAAGCCAGCCAGATTCGAGTACCTCCGCAAAGCGCGCCATCAGACGTTCTTTATTGCCGATGTTGGGCCGACCGACGTGCAACGGCTGCGAAAACGCAGGTCTGCCACCGAAGAGGGCGAGCTGATCCACTCTGCGCTGCCGTATGTCGGCGGCGCTCGGCGGGTCGCCGCGCTCGTCAATGGCGTGAACTCCACTCTTCGCTGGCGTCATATTAAACGAACGCTTTCCCGCGCAGATTGGACCGACGCGGACACTCACTGATTATAGTTCGATTTTCGAAACGCGGCGACCGGGCCGTTGTGCGGCAGCAAAGTACAACTGGAAAATGCTCTGACATCAGCGCGCGTTGGCTGACTTTGCAGCGGCGCTTGCGGCTGCGCCCTCTATGCGCTGCAGCTCGTCGATCGCTTCTTTTCTCATCTGCGCGTACAGCTCGATGTAGACGGGCGCTAGGGTGCGACGGTAGTGACCCTTCAACGCATCACAGATCAGCAGGTGTGCCCACACATTGTCGATGTTTATGAGGGAGCGGGGGCTCGACTTCAGGTCGACGCATGGGTGCGCCGTTAGGCCTTCCGACTCGATCAGCATCGAGATCAACCGTTCGATCACGAAGACTTTCAAGGTGTAGCTCGATCCGTCGCGATGCGTCGTCACCGCTCGCAGCTGTTCAGCGATTGGACCTTTGCCGTTTTCGCTGAGCTCGAATACGTGCTCAGCGAGTGCGAGCCAACGCATCCAGAGTGCGGGCTTTGCTACGAAGTAGTTGCAGAAGATGGTCGTCGTCTGATCGCTTACGAACGTCCTGGGATCCAAGCGCAGTCCGAGCCGCGGTAGAAGCGCCTCGATGAGTTTAACCAAGCCTGGGTGGTGGCCTTCGCCCTGAAAGATCGGGTTGAGATACAGCGCGCCCTGCTCGAAGAATGGCGAGAAGCTGTAGACTTCTGCATCGTGGCTTTGGATGGCTTGCATGACTGCGGCGCCATTCATGCCAGTCTTCTCTGTGAAGCGCGGCGAGAAGAACCCGATCCACTCGTTGGGGTCGAACTTCTGCGTCTTTAGAGCGTGACGGATGGGCCAGAACTCCGCCCAGTCGGTGCGCTCGGCACCGGTGTTGTCGAGGCCGATGAACTGCGGCTCGACCTGCCGAGACGTCTCGTCGTTGTAATAGATCTGAAAGATCCGTACGCGTTTGTTCGCGGCCATGCGACCTCCCCTGGCCCTTGGTTCCGCGCTCGCGCAGTGGGCCGGCGACCCCTATGAGCGTAGGCTGTAAAACTCGGCCTGTGCGAGGTGAGTCTTGAGCGACTCTGCCGCTACCCGCTGCCAGAGTGCGCGCGCGTATGCTGCCTACGGAACCCTTCTCACCGTGAAGGTGCGTGCCAAAAAGGCGACTGGCCGCTCTACGGTGTGCTTGACCGATGTGCCGCGCTGCAGTGTTCCTCGCGTCGGCTTGCGGTGAGCGCGGAGCCAGGCTGTCGTTGAAGGGTTCTGCGCGGTTGTCTCCGCGCAGAAACACGCCGCGCTCTACCGTTAGAGCACGTGTGGCGAGCCATACCCGTCTTGTCGTCGATCAGTTTCTCGCGGAGCCATGCGAGGACTTTGTCCAAATTGTCGCGCGTGCGCTCGCCTGGCTCGTCTTATCCGCAATGAGCGGTCAGCTCTGGTTCGGCGCGCTACACTCCCTCCGATGTTCGATTGGTGGCGAGAAAAGAAGCGTGGGAAACTCCTCGAGCGGCCGTTTTCTGCCGAGAGCGTGGCGGTGCTCGAACGCAACGTGAAGCACTATCTGCGGCTCACGCCAGACGATCAGAAGCGTCTGCGTGATCTCGTGCAGGTGTTCGTCGCCGAGAAGCATTGGGAAGGCTGCGGCGGCCTTCAGCTCACCGAGGAGATGAAGGTCACGATCGCCGCGCAAGCATGCCTGCTCGTGCTCGAGCTGCCTCATCGCTTGTACGAGAACGTCGAGTCGATCCTGGTCTATCCAAGCACGGTCGTGAGGCCTGCTCGACGCGACGGTGTGTTCATCCGGACCGGCTCGCTGATCGCTGAGGGGCCGAGCGCGCTCTTGGGCGAGGCACACCTCCAAGGCCCCGTAGTGCTGGCGTGGGATCGCGTGTTGCGCGATGGCCAACGACCGTGTGATGGACACAACCTCGTCTACCACGAGTTCGCGCACAAGCTCGACATGCTCGATGGTCATGCCGATGGCACTCCACCGCTCGTCTCGCCCGAAGAACGGCAGCGTTGGCACGAAGTGTTCGAGGCTGAGTTCCTCGAGCTGCGCGCGCGCGCCGACCGTGGTGAGCGCACGTTCATCGATCAATACGCGAGCGTCGATGAAGCTGAGTTCTTCGCCGTCGTCACCGAGCACTTCTTCGACCAGCCCAACGAGCTGCGCGCGGAGCATCCCGCGCTGTACGAAGCCCTGCACTCGTTCTATCGGCAGGATCCTGCGGCCCGCTGTGAATACGAGTAACCGTCCGCAGATCGCTTTGGGTAGAGAACGCGTTGTTGTCGATGTCGCGCCGCGTCGCCTTTCCAAGAAGACCTTCATCCACGACAGGCCGTATAGGCCGACGATGCCATCGTCAGTCGCTGGATCGTTTGCGTAGAAGTGGTCAGCGCCCGCAACTTCAAAGAGCATCTTCGGTACGCTGTCCGGGATCGCTTGGTAGTAGCTGTCAGACATGCTTGCAGCGAGCGCGTCTGCCGTGCCTTCGAACATGAGAGCCGGCACCTTGTCCATGTCTCCGCTGTGCGGTCCCCAAGCACACAACCCGATGACCGCCTTCAAGGTTGGCGTTTGTGAAGCCGCTATCAACGTGCCGCCACCTCCCATGGACCATCCCATCAAACCGGTCACATTCTTATCGATCTTGCCCATGAGCGGGCTTCCTTGACGCTCGTTCTCGTTCACACAATCGTTGAGCGCATCGAGCAGCTCACCCGACCGTTGATCCGGCAGGTCGCCGGTGGTGAGCGTGTCGATGGTCATCGTGACGATGCCATTCGATGCGAGGAACGGCCCCCAGAGTTAACTAGCTGTCACAGCAAGCGCCGCATCGTCAGTGGCGAAGAAAACAGCCCCGCAGCGAGGATGAATGCGACAACTCGCGCTGCGCAGATAATCGCGAGCGCATGGCGGTATTCGGAGAGATAGTGACAACCGCGAGCGGCTTCTCCCGTTCTCGCGTCGTCCACCTCGTGACTGCGCCCCTGTGCGCGGGTCATCGCGGCAACGCTGCTGCTGCACACTCAACCGCGACTGAGCTTGTCTGCAACCTCCGCGAGCTGCACGACAGCGCGCGCGTAGGGCAAGAGCTCACCGCTGATCGAATCGAGCGAGCCGATCAGCACCACGTCTACGTCCTCGTGCTCAACGAGGTGCTGTACTGCTTCGTGGAAGTCGCTGTCACCCGCGGCCAGGAATAACTTGCGCCACTTGCGTTGCCCGTACGAGCGCATGAGGTGAAACGCGAGACCTACGTCGACAGCTTTTTGCTGCACCAACTCGTAGTGCTGGCCCGTCTTCGGATGCACAATCGGGCCGCCGCCCCAAGCGGCAGGCCAGCTAAGCGCGCGCCGCTGTAGCCAATACAGCTTGACGCGCAAGCCAGGCCCGTTCGGCGGCGGATACGAGAGCGCATTGTGAAAGGCGGTGACGCCAGCAGTCGGGGGATCGGGGTCAGCGCTGAAGTAGTAGGCGTCGTCGATGCTCGTTTGAAACGTGGTCTCGAGATAGCTGCGCAGCTTGAGGTAGTCGAGTCGATCGCTGCGCTGCAAGGCCTGCCACGCTTTGAACAAGTACGCTCCGTCCACGAACCAGGCTGCAGTGTCAGACATGGCGCGCAGCATAACAGATCGGCCGTGCATTCGGCCCGGCATCGACTCAAAGCACTCGAAGGACAGCGCAGGAGCTTTTCTCGGGCGATCTATCGGCGGGATACTGCGGCCCGTTGCGCGTAAGCAAACGGGCCGCAGGCCGAGCTCAGCGTGCTGGCGGAAGCGTTTGTGTGAAGAGCGCGTTGTTGTCGATGTCGCGCAGCGTGACGGTGAGTGTCTCATCCTCCGCTGCGATGTTCACTTCGCCGAAGAACTGCAGGCCCGCAAGCGGCGAGTAGTTGGCAGCCGGCGGAAACTTGTTGAACACCACCTGCTGGCCGAACGTGTCGTCGGTCTCGCCTGGACCGAACGTGCCTGCGTTGATCGGACCTGCGACGAACTCCCAGAACGGATCGAAGTCGGTGAACTGCGCGCGGCTCGGATCGTAGAAATGCGCCGCGGTGTAGTGCACGTCCGCGGTCAGCCACACCGTGTTGCGGATGCCCTGCTGCTTGATGAAGCGCAGCAACTGTGCGATCTCGAGCTCGCGGCCGGCCACCGGACCGTTGCCGTTGGCGATGCCCTCGAACTTGTCGCGACCTTCTGCGTCGGTCCCGTCTTTGACCAACAAACCGATCGGCATGTCCGCCGCGATCACCTTCCAGGTCGCGCGCGAGCTGCGCAAGCCATCTTTCAGCCACTGCAGCTGAGGGCGGCCTAGGAACACTGTCTCCTCGTTCGGCTCAGCCTGCAGGTTCGTGGTGTTCGGACCACGGTAGCTGCGCATGTCGATCACAAACACATCGAGCAGCGGCCCGTACGGGATGTGGCGATACAAGCGCTGGCTCTCTGCGTCAGAGTGGCGGCGCAGCGGGGCGTACTCCAGGAACGCGCGTTGACCGCGTGCAGCCAATAGCGGCACGTTCTTCTCGCTGTACGCGTCGTTGGTCGACAGGTCCTTCGAGTCCGAGTAGTTGTTGGTGACCTCGTGGTCGTCCCACTGCCAGATCTGGGGAACCTGCGCGTTGAAGCGGCGCACATTCTCGTCCAGCAGGTTGTAGCGATAGTTGCCGCGAAACTCGTCGAGCGTCTCCGCGACCTTGCTCTTCTCGGGCGTGACGATGTTGCGCCAGATCTTCCCTTCTTCGACCGTGAGCTCGGCGGGAATCGCGCCATCCGCGTAGATCGTATCGCCGCAGTGAATGAAGAAGTGCGGCTCGCGCAGCCGCATCGTCTCGTAGCCGCGCATCCCGCCGATGTCCGGGTTGATGCCGAAGCCCTGGCCCGCCGTGTCACCGGTCCAGACGAAGCGAATGTCCGAGCGCTCCGAGGGCGCCGACAAGAAGCTGCCGACGACGGGCTCACTCAGCGCGCGATCGTTGTTCAAGCTCTGGAACGCGACGCGCACGAAGATCCGCTGATCGGGAGGCAGCTGCGTGAGATCGAGGCGCGCGGTGAAATCAGTGTCTTCGAGGGCGTAGGGGCCGGTGAGACGGCGCGGGTTGTCGAAGCGCTCGCTCGTGTCCCACTCGACCTGCAGGCGCGCTGAGCGGTCGGAGCGCGCCCAGACGATGGCGCGATCACCGAGCACGTCGCCAAACGCGATGCCCTGCTCGAGCAGCGGGCGATCAGCCAGCGCCGGGCGGCGCGCGCGTAAAATCCCTGGGGTGCTGGCGTGGCAAGCCGTCGCTGCCACGAGCAGCCCACCTCGTACGATGAAGTCACGTCGGTCGCGTCGAAAATCACTCATAGTCATGCCCCTTTCGCAACAAAGCGAACGAGCACGCTAGGCGCGACGGGACACGAACCGTTGAGCGCTATGTGACAACTTTCAGAGCACGTTCTTGGACTTGAGCACGGCCCAATCTTGGTTTTCCTTGCACACGCCGCAGTCAGCCGGCGTCGCGCCCTTGAACAGATTGCAGGCAACCGTGTCGTCGGCGAGGAAACAGCGGAACCATGCGGCGTACAGGCGCTGCATGGCGAGCGTGCCGGGGTCGCGCGAGATGTAGCCGGCGAGCGTTTGCGTGGCGAAGTGGTCGCCTTTGTTCCAGCTGGCGGTGAAGAATGGGCCTTGCGCGCGATCCACTGCGCTGGGGCAGGTTTCGGCCGCGATGTCCTCGGTGCCTGTCAGGCACAAGCTCGCGTGTTGCGCCGCGCCCGATGCTCCGCCGCCAACCCCCACATTCGCGCTGACATTGGGGTGCGATGCACCCTGGACCGAGCCGAATGCACCTTGCGAGTGGCCTGACGTTCCAGCGCGCGTGCTGAGCTTCTTGCTAAACATGCTGCCGCTGTCTTCGTTCTGCTCGAGCAAATAGTCGATGCCCGCTTTGTGAAATGCGCCCGAGCCCGTGTTGGGGTCGTGCGATGCGATCACCACCAAACCCCAGCTCGCGGCGTTGTTGTTGAAGAACGCGTAAGTCGTAGAGTCATTCACGCCCGTGCCGTTGCCCCACGCGACGATCGGATGCAAACACTCCGCCTCCAGTGGCATCGGGTAGAAGATCGTGAACTTGCCGGTAGTCTGATCGGCCTGAACCATGCCGAGGTCCACGTCCATCGTACCGACTTGATAAGGGCCAGGCTCGCCGAACTGTCCACTGCCAGGCTTGAGGCAGGTCGTACCGGTCGTGTTCCACGGGCGCGAGGTGGGCTCCGGTGCCGGCATGGCGGGCGTGCTCGGCATGGTCGGTGCGGCTGGTGTAGTGCTGGGCATCGCCGGAATCACCGGCGCAGCTTGGCCAGCCACGGGCGCGGCTGGTGAAATGGGTGCCGCTGGCGGCTGCGCATTCGAAGCGGTGACAGCCGGCGTGTTGCTCCGCGCGACAGGCTGCGACATCGGTACGAGCGGTGTGACTGCATTGCCTGTGCTCGTGGGGACCACCGAGCCACTGCCAGCTGCACCCGTTGTCGATCCCGCGCTGTTGTTCGATTCGGCGCTGCAACCTAGCAGCGCTGACATCACTGCCAACTGGATGGCTGTTCTCACGGCACATTCTCCCGCCAAAGGTCTAGTGCGAACGGTGCCAGCGCGCAGCACGCGCTAACAGATAACTCCGACAATAAACCTCGAGCACATGAATTGCCGTGCTCATCCACATGCTCGAAGTAGTAGCTAGAGAGACCACGATGGCCCAATCTAACAGTCAACGGTTCGTACCGGTTGGTGTCGCCGGGCCAGCTGATCTACGCCCAGTCCTGCGACGATGTTGAGCACCCTACCTCGGCTCTCCGGATCGAGCGCGCGCAGCTCGCGCAGCTTGGCCATCGCAGCCGATGGCGGCAGCTCTTGCGGCAGCACGAGCCGCTCGGATGCGGGCAAGCGCAGCTGCGCGACCAAGTGGCGGAGCAGTGTGCTCTTGCCAGCGCCGTTCGGACCCGCGATCAAGATGCGGTCGTCGCGCTACAAGGTGAGCGCCGGCAGCTCGATGATCGCGCGCTCGCCTGCGTACAGCTTGTGCGCTTCGATGAACCCGATGTGCGCACTCGGTGCCGGCACGAACTCAGCGAACACGCGACTACCCAGCTCTTTGTGCACGCGCATCCCGGAGAGCTGATGCTCTGCGCGCTGCAGCTCTCGGCGGAGTACCTCGACCTCTGCAGCCTTCAGCAGAGCTACATCAACCGTGAAGTGCTCGGCGACGGGTGGGACACCGCTCGGCTGAGCTGGTCCAAAACATGCAGAGACTAGCGGTATGAGCACGAAATTCTGGTTGGGACTCGCCGGTTCAGCCATCGGTTTCGTGGTGACTGCGCGCTGGGCACAAAAGCGCAACGAGCGCGGCGCATTGGCTCGTGAGGATGCGCGCTTTCATCGCACCTACGATGCGCTGCGCCAGGATGCAGCACATCACGCGCCGACGCTCGTGCTGTTCGGTGGGCAGTTTATCTTCAGCGACAGCGGGCAGCGCGCAGAGTATCCCGCATCTGCGCCTGCAAGTCAGCTGCTAAAGGCAACCGCGCATGCGCCACTCGGTGTGTACACGCTGCTTTTGCCGTTGCTTCAGGACAGCCCGAGCGCTGAGCTGCCAGCGTCGATCGCGGCTCGGCTCACGCACACGCAGGCCACGTTGGAGCGCGCAGAACAAGAGCTCGCAGTGCAAGGCGAGCGCGACGGCTTGAGCGCACAAGCCTGCAAAGACAGCTTGAACGTGCTGCGCCTCACGCGCGAGTTCGTGGCGCTGACCCTCGCGCAGCAACGTTTGGAACCGGAGCGCTTGGCTGCGCTGGCGCACACGCTCGGACCACGGCTGCTCCAGTTGACCGAATATGCGACGGAGCTCGAGCTGGCTGCCCTCCATGCCGCGACCGAAGCCGCGCTGCAAAACATGACACTCGCGCAGCGAGCAAAATTCGAAGTGGTGGTGGCCGGCGCTCATCAAGCGCGCGACCGCAGCTTGCCGCTGCAGTACTTTCAGAAACGCTTCGATGAAGCGCCCGGCGAAGAACGCCGTGTCGCGTTTGCTGAGTCGGTCAGTGGACCTAGTGAAGCGCGTGAGCTGGTCGGCACGCGCCGGTTGGACCGCGAGATCGCTGCCGCGTTCTTCGGCAATCCCGAGCGCTTGCAGCGCGACGTGTTGGGCGATGCTGCAGCGCAATTGCTAGAACACCATACGTTCACGCGCATTCTTGCATCCAACGGTGAGGCAGACAGTCAGGCCACGCAGCAGCGAACCTGCCTCACTGATGCGGCGTCCATCGACATCAGCGACTAGTCTAGTGACGCCCCGCTGGCGGCGCAGCAGGCGGCATGACATGCAACCAGGGAGTGCGTCACCTCGGCACGTACGCTGCATGCGCATGCCAGGCCGCGCGAAAGTCGCGCGACAACACCGAGGGGCTAACCTCATGAAGCTCAGCTTGGCGCTCGCTCTCGAGCGTCGAAGACTTCACCGAGTTCGAGCAGCGCGCAGCGTACTTCGACGGCGACCCGGTGCTCGCGACGAAGAAGGGCATCAACCCGCTCGATCGCGGGACACAAGTACAACACATGTCAGAGTTCCAGAAGCTGCTCGACTTCCCACCAGCGCCGAAGCTTGGCGTCGATGGTCAGCTCGACGCCAGACTGGCCACGGAAGCCGAGCTACGCGGCGAAGAGCTGTTCCAGGGCAAGGCCCGCTGCGCCGAGTGTCACACCGGTGCCTACTACACTGACAACTCGATGCACGATCTCCAGGTCGAGCGCTTCTACACGCCGCGTTTGATCAACGGCATGCAGGCGACGGCAGACGGCCCAATCAAGACGTTCACGCTGCGCGGCATCAAAGAGTCGCCGCCCTACTTCCACGATGGCCGCCTGCTCACCCTCGAAGACGTGGTCGAGTTCTTCAACCTCATCCTCGAGACCAGAGTCGTCAAGGCAAGCGGCATACCACGCCCCGATCGCGCAGCACGCCGCGCGCGGCCTTTGTCGCGTGCGTACCGCGGCACAGAGGCAGAAGATCACGCCACACCTCTCGCCCCCGACTGTCCCCCCTAAGAAATAGCGCGCCGAGCAAAACCCCTGCTCCGGCGAGGAAGTAGCAGTGGACTACGGCTCGACGCTGAGCTCGCTGAGCGTGCGATTCGAGCCGTTGTGCACGCGGCGCTCGGCCTGGCCACGACGGTCGCGCGACCGGACCTCGAAGTGCTCGTGCAGGTAGCTGGCGAGCTTCTCGACGAGGTAAATGGCCTTCGTCTCGCCCAGCTGCGGCTCGAGCTCAGCGAGCGCATGGCTCAGCGCCCAGCACGTGTCGATCGGCCGCTGGGTGTCGTCGTACAGCTCGTACTTCGCGAGCTCGACATGCAGCGCCGAGACGATCTTCGCGCTGGCGTGCCGACTGAGATCGATCAGGTCGAACTTGCCGAGCCCGGTGGTGTGCGAGAGCTGCTGCCACAGCCCGACGCGCAAGCGCCGCCGCGGATTGCTACGGCGGTCCGGTGTAACGCGGCGATTCACTTCGACGGGACGCTGCGATAAGAACCCGCAGTTGAGGCGCCCAAACAGATCCACAAAGCCGGCCAACATGTCGTCGTACAGGTTGATCGGTGCGTAGGCCTCCAAGCACGCATCCAAGCGCGCGGCGCGCGTCGCATCCAAGAGCACAGGGACGATCATCGCGCTGGGTGCGTGTTTGCGAAAAGCAGCGAGCTCGGTTCGCACCCCCTGCGAATCGAGCGCACTGGCTGACACCACCACGACCAGCGAACGCGCCTGCTCGAGCTCAGGTTGAGCCCGGTCAGACGCGGTGAACCAGCTCTCGATGCCCTCGTGCTCCAACAACTTGTGCAGCAGCTTTACGAACGATCGATCACGTTTGTCATGCGAGATAAATACAGGCGTGAGTGTTCTCACGGTCTACGCCTCACTGAAACAACGGCGCGGCGAAACTGCGGCCGTCGGCAATTGATGGCGCAGATCGCTGCGCATGCCAGCCCTTTCGCTACCTCTCGCCACTTTTCTTGCTGCTGTCAGCTGCGAGGCGACAGTCAGCTCCCCAACACACGTCAGACACTGACCATCATTGGCTGCAGCCGACGGCTGCACTGTACCCAACCGTGGCCCGTGGGGACCCTTCACTTTGAAACAGATCACAACTCGAGTCCATGCGGCGCGCTCCGACCAGGTCATGAACGCGCCGCCCCACACTCACATGCCCGCAGCCATCAGCGGCGCAACCCAAGCTCCGGCAAACCGAGATGCTCGCGCCAGTACTCCGTCAGAAAGATCCCGTACGGGTCATGCGCCGCGCGCGCACGCTTCCACTCCTCCGCACGTGGAAAGCGCGCGAGCAGCTGGCTCGGCGGCAACTGATCGGGTCGCGGCAAGAACTTCCCCCAGTGCAGCCGATAGTCCAACCCCTCGAGGGCCTTCCAGAACTGCGGATAAAACTCGGTCACTGGATCACCCGCGTTGTACCCGAACCAAAACACATCGATCCGCAGCACATCCTTCGCTCCCGAAGCTGCGCTCAACGAAAAGCGCGGCTCCGCTTTGGTCGCATAGATCTCGATGCAGAACGGCCCAGTCGCTTTGTAACAACCCTGCGCAGTCCCATCCGCATCGAACAACTTACGCATCGCCGCGATGGTCCGATTCACTTCACCACCCGCTTCCGTAAACGGAATCCAAAGCTCGGTGAAGTAGGTCGGCATGAGCAAGTCATCCATGCCGTTGTCCATGGGCAACCCCAAGTACCAAACATCCTGGAACGTCTCCACAACCGGCTGGTCTTTGGGACCGAGGCTCACAAACGCGCTCAGGACGTCGTCGATCACATACGGAACGGCCCACGAGAGCAGCTGCGCCAGCGGGTCGAACAACTTCGACGACAACGTGCCGCTCACCAAACTGTTCAACATATTATCGAGCACACCCACCACGCGCACCCATGTGTCACCCAGCGTCACCGCCGGCTGACGCACCCCGAGCAGCTTCTCCACGAGCGACGAGAGCCACGGAAAGCGCTCCTGCAGCGCAACATTGTAAGCTGGATCGGGCGGCGGCTCCGGCTTACGCAGCGCGGAGATCAAGATCTGGATCGCCGAAGCAAAGTCGCCCTGCCGCTCATTCGCTTGGATCTGACTGATGTGCTCGCCGATCCGCTCCGGCGTCTCGAGGTTGCCGAGGATCGTGTACACCAATGACGCTGCGAGCTGCTTCCCCACCGCGAAGCGCCCGAGCTCCTGATACGGCTTCGGCCGAAAGTCCGGCGAGGGCGCGGCGCGCTTGGCCTGCCACACCACCAAGCGATCGAAGTTCCGCTGCGGCCACCACATCAGCCGCGCGTAGTCGGTCGCTTTCAAGAACTGCCCGAGATTGGGCCGCCCATCGTGTGCATCCCCGTAGAAGTCGAGCCCCGGTGCTTCGCGCGTCTTGCTCGTGCTCTGCTCGCCAACAACATTGTACGTCGGCGAGCAGCGGAACGTCACGGTCGAGATCACACCGCATAACCCGAGCCCGACGCCGACAGCGGCAAACCATTCTCGGTCCGGGCCATCTTCGCTGAGCGTCACCACCTGCCCGCGCCCATCGATCACGCGGATGCTCTCGATCGCATCATGGATCGACCACTGACAGGTGCCACCCGCCGAGCCCGTCGACAGAAACCCGCCCACCGACTGATGCGAGATGCCACCGAGGTCCGGCAGCGCATAGCCGCGCTGCTGCAGCGCATAACACAAGCTCTGCTCCCATGAGCGCTCGCGCGTGATGTTCGGCGTCTGCGCGTCGCCGAACGCCGCGGGCGAGATCGGACAGGCGTGCGCCAAGCGCGGCGCAAAGCCGAGATTGCAGCCAGCTTGCACCTCGACCAACATCTCTGCGGGTTTCTTTGGGTTCGGGAAGAACCTCACGACCTGCTGGTACTTGTCGAGCATCAACGCGCGCTGCCCTGGCTGCGGCGTGCGCGTAAAACCATCCGGCACGATCGACTCCCAGACCGAGTGCCCGGTCCCGACCACGCGCAAGCTGCCGCGCTCGATGATGGTCTGATGGACCAAGTCGATCAGCTCCTTCTCGCTCGCCGGGTGATAACAGCCATCGTCTGCGACCGCGGTCGGCAGCCCAGCGCTGCCCTCGGAAAACGGCCCACCTGCCATAAACGTCGACACGGCCCAGCGATAGGCCCGCTCTAACGTCGGCGACATCGCCGCGAGCGATGCGGCCGTGTCCCAGTAGTCGCGCTGGTAATACACCTTGCCGTTATCATCCGCGCGGAACAGCGTGACGATCGGCATGGCCGCGGGATCACCGAAGCCCATCTGCACAGTCATCGTCTGGAAGAACGCAAACTCCAGGTCGGTGCCGAGCACCTGGATGTCGGTGAACGTAAACGCTTTATAGTCCTGGAACATCTTGATCCAGGACTCTTTGAACGCCTTCATGCCGAAGCGGTTTTCGACGGGCGTGTAGGAGCTAATGTCCTCGCGATAGAGCTCCGGCAACCGCTCCAGCGCGACCTCCCCCAGGTTTGTAACTTCCGTATAGAACGACAGCATGCGTTGACGCAGAGCTGCGACTTCTGTCATATCGCTCCTTATTGTTAGACGTGTACGTGTCAGTCAGCGGTCAGGTCACAACGACTTAACAGTCAGGTCAGCACAACCGAGACGGATCTCCCCCGTGTCTCGTCTGCGCTCGATGATCTTCACGGCGCCTGCAAAGCCAAGCTCTGCAAACTGCTGACGCGCGCGATAGATCTCTACGTTGATGTGCATCGCGCTCTTACGAAGCATCTTGCTGAGCTGCTCCGGATGTACCCAGCCGTGCGACGCTGTGGCTTGCGGGTTTTGCTGCATCTCTGACAGCCGTTGCCGTGCGAGTGTCAGCAGCAAGTAGTGGTGCACGCGCGAAGGCACGAGCGTGGAATGACCGGCGAGCTCTGCTTTCACCTCGACGTGCTCTTCGTCAGAGCTGACCCGGAAATGCAGCTGCAGGTCGCTGATCGCAGCGCTGCTAGACTGATAAGTCTCGACGACCGGAGCTTCGGTACGCAAGCGCCAAGGCTCGTTGTCGACGATCAATGTTTGATCGTCCGCGACCGGACGGCCGCCGTCATCGTCCTCCAACACCCACGTGCCATCTGTGTCGCGGAACACCACGATCTTCGGATCCGTCGCAGAGGGAAGCACCAGCGTGCCATCGTCCTCGACGACGCGCGTGCGGTCGCGCATCCGGATCGCCAACGTGCGCGGAGGCGAAGCGTCGACCAACAACCATTCAGGACCACGTGTACCGAAGCGGATGCGCGCACCAGGCGTCAGGGTCAGACGCAACCCAGGCCCGAGCCGCTGGCCACGCACGAACGTACCGTTGCGACTGCCGAGATCCTGCAGCTCCCAAGCCTTGCCGGTCCAACGCAAGGCGGCATGCTGCGCCGACACGTCTTCATCTGTCAGCTGCCAATCACACGTGCTGGATCGACCGACCAGCTCCTCACGGGTCAGCATCCAGCTGGTAATCGCACCGAAAGCCCGTAACTCGGCCATCCCAGAGCCCTAAAAACCTTTCTGACTGCGCGGCAGGGTACATGGCGCGAGCCACCTCACCCAGCGTCGTGGCGCAACGATGCCCAGCGCTTGCATGCGCTGCAGCTCCGGACTGTCCTCTGTGATGTCGCCCGAGAGCGAGCGGCTGCACAAACCCATCGCCGCCGCGTGTAGCTGCATGTCGGCAGCCCCGTAAAAACTCTCCGCGCGCTGCAGCTCGTGCACAGCGGCCGGCACGCGGCCCCGCACCACCAACGCGCACGCGCGCATCACTGCATGCGCGGCGCGGGCGTAGGGTGCTTCATCGCGCGCCACCATCCCCGCCAGCGCATCCAAGCGCGCCGCCGCTTGCCGGCGCGATGCACGGCCAGCCATCGTTTCGCCGGTGAGCGCGACCGCTTCGAGCTGACACGCCAGCACACGGATCACCTGAATCGTCAGCAAACCTGAAGCACGCAGTGCACGACGCTCACGCCGCATGATCAACAGCGCTTGCCCGTAGTCGCCTTCGTGCAGCGAGATCTGCACGCGCAAGCGCAGCATGCACCAGTGCACGAACAGAAAGCCTTCTTTCGGCGCACACGGCTCGGCGAGCGCGAGCTGATGCCGCGCGAGATCGACGCGGTCGCTCGCGAGCTCGGGCAACGCAGCCCACAAGCGCGTCTCGCCGGCGATCATGCGGTTGCCCTGCTGCAGGCCGCCCTCGAGAATGCGCTCTGCGTCTTGCCGCAGCTGATCGAGCTCACCGAGCTGATCGAGCGCGATCAGCGACATCTGCGCGGCCAAGATCCACTCGGGACCAAAGCGATTGCCGAAGCTCGCGTTCGGGTTGTTCAAGCTCAGCTTCGGGTATGCCGAGCGCCAATGTCCGGTGAACAGCTCGGCGGTTCCAGGCGCAGACTCGACCACCGCGAGCAGCTCGCGATCGCCGTGCGCGAGCTCCTTCGCGCGCGCGAGCAGCTTGCGCGCATACTGCTTCGCCCAACCCAAGTTCGAGAATGTGAGAAACGTAGCCACGTGCACCGTGGCGACCACGATCCGCCACGGCTCACCAGCATCGTAAGCGAGCCGCAGCAAGATCAAGCTGTACACCGCGCCACGAAAGGTCGCGGTCGTGGAGTAGCCGCGCAGCGCAGCCTGACACGCTTCGAGGCGTAAGCGCGCGAGCTCATCGAGCACGCGCGGGCGTGGCTGCTCGGGCAAGCCCTGCACTGCGATCGCACCCAGCTCGACCAAGCAGCGCATCAGCGCACCTTGCTCAGTGCGGAACGTTGGCAGTCCAACATCCTCGAGCAAGCGGCGTAAGCCCGGCTCAGCTTCTTCGAAGTGCCCCGCGAGCAGGTGCAGCTCGATCGTGCGCAACGCGATCGAGCGCGCCATATCCCCGTGGCTGTGTGGGATCGGGATCGCGAGCAGATCCGCTGCACTGCGCGCGTCGGTCGCGCTCTGCATCGACTGCGCGTGCTGCTGACGCAGCTGTCCGCGGTCGGGATCCGCATCACCGAGCATGCTGTACGCGCGCTCGTAGAGCCCCGCAGCGCGCACGAACGCGAGCTTCTCGGCGCTGGCCTCGGCGCCTTTGCGCAAGTGCTGAATGCACGCCTCGATCTCGCCCGCACCTTCGTAGTGGTACGCGAGCAGCTCGTGCGCGTTCGGAGTGTGCACGCTGTGCGCCGCAGCCAGCGCGCCATGCGCCCAGCGCTGCTGCGTCTGCGACAGATAGCTGCGGATGCATTCGCGGATCGTGCCATGCGCGAGATCCATCGATGCACTCGCACCGGTCAAGAACGCGCCGCGCATCAGCTCGCTGAGCGGCGCAGCGTCGTGCTGGTTGCCGCCCTCAGCTTCCATGAGCAGCTGGCTCGGCACCGGCTGATTGGAGAGCGCTGCGAGCTCTAGCAACCTACGTGCGCGCAAGCTGAGGTGTGCGACGCGACCGATGTACAGCTGATCGAGCGGCACGTTCAGGGGCGTGTCCGACGCCGCGGGCAGCTCATCGACGTAGCCGTGACGCACGAGCTCAGCCATCTGCAGCGGGTTTCCACCGGCTTGCTGCCAGATGCGCTCCGCCACCGACACCTGACTGGGGTCGTGCTGCGCGATCAGCGCCGCACCTTCGTTCGACGACAGCCCGCGCAGCTCGAGCTCGAACAACCGCACGTGCTGATGTGTCTGCACGAGGTCGTCGATGCCGCGCTCCAGCGGCCGCGTCGGCTCGAACGCCTGCCCCGACAACAGCACGATCAGCGGCTTGGTGTTCTGCGCGAGCAGCGTGAGCAGCAACGGAACACTGTCGAGATCCGTCCATTGCACGTCGTCGAGCCAGAGCACGAGCGGGCGTTCGTCGCTTGCCGCCATGCGCAGCACCCGCACCAGCGCGCGCAGCGCCCGCGGCGTGACTTCATCGGGGCGAGGTGCGGGCGCATCCTCGCTCGGATATGCGCGGCTCTCCTCGCTCGCGAAGCTCGGGAACATACGCGCGAGCGCGTGCTGATCGACGTCGACTATCTGCTCCGCACGCGCATGACGTGTGGCTTCGGCGAGCTGATCCATCAGCTCGTCGAGCAGTCGATATGGCACCATCGCGCGCTCGAAGCAGCGACCCGAGAACACGTGCGCGGCTTGATGACGCACCAAACGATCGAGAAAGTCGCGCAGTAAGCTGGTCTTGCCGATACCGGGCCGACCCGAGAGCTTGACCAGCGTGGTCCCGGTCCAGAGCTGCTTGCGGTGCGCGTCGAACAAGTCGTGCAGCTTGGCGAGCTCTTCCGAGCGCCCGACGATGCGCGCAGGCACGCTGGCGTTGGCATCGACGCGCGGGGTGAGCGCGCCGAGCCGCGCCAAGATCTCGCGTCCAGAAGGGCGCGCGCTGGCGTCGAACGACAGCAGCGCATCACAAAGTGTGACGAGATCACGCGGCGCATCCGCCGCGCGTTGCAGCTCCAGCGGGCTCTTGCTGCGCAGCGACGGGCGGATGCTGCCGCGCGGATCCGCGCTCAGCAGCTGCGCCAACACAGCCCCGAACGCGTACCAGTCGGTTTTTTCGCTAACCTTCACACCGCCCAGCTGTTCGGGCGCCATGTACGGGGGCGTTCCGCCCGAACGTTCTTGCATGCCCGTGCGCTGACGCGCGTTCCGCACCAGCCCGAAGTCGAGCAGCACAACGCGCCCGAGCTCGGTCACGCGCACGTTATTCGGCTTGATGTCGAGGTGCAGAAGCCCAGCCGCGTGCGCAGCGTGGATGGCGATCGCGAGCTGCGTAACCAACAAGCGCAGCGCGCCCCAGTACTGCGCGCGCAAGCTTTCATCATCCCCCGCAGCCAGGATCGCACGCAGATAGCTGTCGAGCTCCGAACCCTCGACGTGCTCCATCGTGAAGAACGCGTAGTCATCGCCGACGTGCAGCTCATACATCTGCACGATGCCCGGATGCCGCAGCGTCGCGAGCGAGCGGAACTCGTCTTTCAGCGCGCGCGGACCGTCCAACGCGCTTTGATGAAATACTTTGAGTGCAACCGTCTCGCCCGTGTCGCGGATGGCTGCGCGAAACACCGTGCCCTGGCCGCCACTCGCGATCACTTCTTGGATCTCAAAGCGTTCTGCACCCGCGATCCCACAGATGGCATCGCGGTGCAGGGTCGCGACGGAACCGTCTCCATCCACTGTAAATCCAGTGGTCAACCGCGGCTCCGAATGAGCCGGAGATGTAGCTTGGGTGTTATCGGAACGTACATCGGGCCGATACTCGAACCTGGCGCGCAAGGGCCGGGCTCCGAACGCTATCACACGTCCCGAGCGTTCGAGCATTGGCTGGCTACAACTGTGAGATGCGCGTCATCCTTCGAGCGCTTGTGGCTTCGCCATAATGCGCGTCTGTGCGTTCGGTCTGCTGTCCGTGACCAAACATGCCACACACGCATTGCAGCCGTCGCTCGGTCAACAGACGGAGCGTTTGCATTGGCTTTCGGACGCTGCATCGGTGTCGTCGAAGAGGGTCGGAGCCGAGCAGTGGAAGCTGGGTGCCGAGCTTCTCGTCGTCGAGAACAAACACCGCCTCGGCGCTGCCGAGCCCTCCCCACGACAACGCCGAGGCGGCCCCCACACCCGAGCTGGATCCTTCGGGCCGACTATTTCACGGGCCACTTCGTAAGGTCTATTACAGCCCATTACGCGCGTGTGATGTCACTCAAGTCTTCCGTGCGCATTGAAAAGCCGCCGCCGGCTGCGCTTTTGCAGCTGTCGGCTGCAGGCTTCAGTCCACGCTGCGCGGCGCCTGGTCGGGCTCGCTGAGCTTGCGCTCGAACAGCGCGAGCAGGTCCGAGATCACGTTGCCTGGCTGGTTCGCGCTGTGGCGCTCGCTGCAGCGCACGTGGCCGCCGCAGAAATGCCCCGGAACGCGAGCGCGCAGCCGCGTCCACACGGCTTCGCCGGGGAACACGCCCGCGAGCTGCGCGAACGGTCCGCTCGGCGACAGACCGTCGAGTGCGTCGACCAGTGCACGCGAGCCATCGCCGCTGGGATCTCCGACGTTGACCGCGAGCGGCCGCAACATGCGCTGGCCGCCGCAGTGAAAGGCCGCGTGCTCGCGGCAGCTCTGGCCGCTCTGCCACACGCCGTGCTTGTCGCGTTCGACGTACATCGTCGGCACGCCATCGGGCGCGAACTCTTGATCCCGGAAGCTGTAGCGAGCCCCGCAGGTCAGACACGGGTGGCCCTTGGCGACTGAGGACACCCAAGTGAGCGCACCATCGTCCTCGACGCGGAACAACAGGCCGAAGCCCTCCGTATCGCCGGGGTGTTTCAAGATGCCGAGGTGCCCGTAGTCGCGCGAGTACGCGAGCACGTGTGCGAACAGCACGTAGTTGTCTGTGCCACGCTCGATCGGCAGAACGGAGGCGAGCACGCGCACAGCGTCGGCTTTGCCCGAGCTGAACATCCCGTCTAGCTCGTCCATCATCAAGCGCGGGCGCAGCTGCTGAACGGCGACGTTTTCCCAAAGGTCGTTCAAGCCATCACCGTCGGCGTCTTTGCAGCTCGGCCCGCGGCAGTCGCGGAACAGGCGCGGGAAGTGCTCCGCTGGCAGCTGCAAGCGGCCGGAGACGTCGAGGCCGAGCGCGCGTGGCACTTGATAGTTGAGCGCTACGGGTTGGCTTTCGATCTGGCGCCGACGCTCACCTCGGTCGCTGACGCTCACGCCGCGCACGAAGAAGCGATTGTCGCCCGGTGTCCAGAAGCCTACGTCGAAGCGCAGTCGCACGATGTTCGGATGCGGCTGTGAGCGGCTGACACCTGTGCTCGGTACGTAGCGCTCGATCAGCGGGCGCAGGCTCTTCGGACCGTGTGCGCGGTCGTCCATCACGAGCCACGCGTCGCGCAGGTTGTGTCCTGCCGCGAGTGGCAGGTCGACTTGGAAGTCTTCGACGAATGGCAGCGGGTAACGCGGCTTCTCACACACGCCGCCGCCCGCGCAACTGAAGCCGCGGTCACAACTCTCCACACCCGCAGCGCCGGGGCAGCACGCTTCGCCCAAGCCGCCACAGCTCGCGACAAACACACGCGCGACGCCGGCTTGCGCGGAAGCACACTCATGGAGCGCGTCCGCATCGCTCAGCTTGCGTGCTTGCGCGCGCCGGGCGCAGCTCTCAGCGTCAGCGTCGAAGACCGCGAGCACACGGCCGCCGTGCGCGACACGCACCTGAGCCTCGACGCGCTTACTCTCGCGGTGCGTGAGCCAATAGTCCTGCAACTGCGGAACCGCTGCGCGCGCCGAGTAGCGGAAGTAAGGGCTGCCAGTGCTGCCCATCACCGGATCTTGTGCGCGCGTGGTCGCATGCGCGAAGGTCACCCACGCTTGTGTCGCGTGGTTCTTGGCTTGGATCTCGAGCTCGATGCCGGGCACTTCGAACAAGCCCGAAAATTCGATCGGCTCGCTGCGAAGCTGCAGCTCCGAGCTGGAGCGCGGCGTCGACACGCAGGCGGCAGCCGCACAGATCAGTCCCCAAACCGCCAAGGCAGTGAGCGCAGGCAGGCCCCGGGGCGCGTGCCGCGCTTTCACAGTTTGGGCACAACTCGACTGCATCACGACTCTTCGAGACTGCCGCGCGTCCGGTTGTTGCGCAACGCCAGAGTTGCAAACTCACAGCTACTATTGCAGCCGACAGCTGCAACGCGTTTTTCTCAGCGTCCGCAGCTCGGTACAGATTTCACTGACAAAGGACCTGACAACTCACAACTAACACCAGCAAGTGTCAGCGGATGCTCTCGCCAGCAACGTCACGGTGACGGAACTGCGTGCGGCGCCTGTCTGAAAAAGCACCTTGCACAACCCGGCCAGGGCTCACCCGCCCCCACATACCCTCCGGCAGCTGATGGCTGCATCCGCTGCCCTCAGCTACACACGGGACCGGAGAGAGGATTTTATCGCCAAGGGACACCAGGGGCGCCTAAGAACGCCAGGCAGACGAGAACGAAGATGCTCCGCTGCTGTACCTACGAGGTCACAGCAAAGCTGCGGAGCATTTCTTCTCTTGTCTCTTGGCGTTCCTCTGGCGCCCTGGCGGTTCTGAACCCTCCCCTTCAGACGGAGGAGGATTTTATCGCCAAGGGACACCAGGGGCGCCTAAGAACGCCAGGCAGACGAGAACGAAGATGCTCCGCTGCTGTACCTACGAGGTCACAGCAAAGCAGCGGAGCATTCTTGTACTTGGCGTTCTTAGGCGGTTTTTGGCGTCTTAGGCGATGCCATCTTCCACTTCGCGTGGGAACGGCTAGAGCGCGGCGATGGCTGCGTTCAGCGTGGCACTTGGGCGCATCGCTTTGCTGGCTTTCGCGGGATCGGGGCGGAAGTAGCCGCCGATGTCTGCTGGCTTGCCTTCGCTTGCAGCGAACTCTTCCACGATCTTCGCTTCGTTCTTGTTCAACGTCTCTGCCAGCTTGGTGAAGCGCTGCTTCAGCTCGGCGTCGTCGTTCTGCGCCGCGAGCGCATCCGCCCAGTACAGTGCGAGATAGAAGTGACTGCCGCGGTTGTCGAGCTGACCCGCTTTGCGTCCCGGCGACTTGTTCGCGTCGAGGAACTTGGCAGTTGCCTTGTCGAGCGTGTCCGCAAGCAGCTTCGCGCGCTTGTTCTTCGCGATGATGCTCAAGTGCTCGAACGAAGCGGCGAGCGCCAAGAACTCACCGAGCGAGTCCCAACGCAAGTGCCCTTCTTCTTCGAACTGCTGCACGTGCTTCGGCGCCGAGCCACCCGCGCCGGTCTCGAACAGACCACCGCCACCGAGCAGCGGAACGATCGACAACATCTTCGCGCTCGTGCCCAGCTCGAGGATCGGGAAAAGATCAGTCAGATAGTCACGCAGCACGTTGCCGGTGACCGAGATCGTGTCCTTGCCCGCCTTCAAGCGCTCGAGCGAAGTACGCACAGCGTCGACCGGCGACTTGATCGAGATGTCGAGACCGTTCGTGTCGTGGTCCTTCAAGTAGCGCTCGACCTTCTCTTTGATCTGCTTGTCGTGCGCGCGATTCGCATCGAGCCAGAAGATCGCAGGCGTGTTGCTCAAGCGCGCGCGTGTAACTGCGAGCTTGACCCAATCCTTGATCGAGTCGTCTTTTGTCTGGCTGGCGCGCCAGACATCGCCCTTCTCGACCTTGTGCGTGAACAACGTCGTGCCCGTGTCATCGACTACACGCACTTCGCCATCCGCTTGGATGTGGAACGTCTTGTCGTGCGAGCCGTACTCCTCGGCCGCCTTGGCCATCAGACCCACGTTCGGCACGCTGCCCATCGTCTTGGGATCGAACGCGCCGTTCTCTTTGTGGAAACGAATAACCTCGGCGTACATGCCGGCGTAGCTGCGGTCCGGGATCAACATCTTGGTGTCGTACTCTTTGCCGTCCGGACCCCACATGCGACCCGATGCACGAACAGCCGCGGGCACCGACGCGTCGATGATCACATCGCTCGGCACGTGCAGGTTGGTGATGCCCTTGTCCGAGTTCACCATCGCGAGCGGGGGACGCTTCGCGTACACAGCCTTGATGTCCGCTTCGATCTCCGCCTTCTTGTCCGCAGGCAGCGTTGCGATCTTGCTGACCACATCGCCGAAGCCGTTGGTCGGATCGACGCTCAAGCTCTTGAACGTGTCCTTGTGCTTGTCGAACAAGTCCTTGAAGAACACCTCGACCGCGTAACCGAACAAGATCGGATCGGACACCTTCATCATCGTCGCCTTGAGGTGCAACGACAGCAGCACCTGCTGCGACTTGGCGTCTTCGATCTCTTTTTCGTAGAACTTCTTGAGCGCCTTTGCGCTCAGCACCGCAGCGTCGATCACCTCATTGGCAAGCAGCGCGGTCTTCTCTTTGAGCACGGTGACTTTGCCGTCGGCAGCCACGTGCTCGATGCGCACCGAGCCAGCCTTCGACACAGTCTTCGACTGCTCACTGCCGTAGAAATCGCCCTCGCTCAGATGCGAGACATGCGTCTTCGAGTCCTTGCTCCAAGCGCCCATCGAGTGTGGGTGCTTGCGTGCGTACGCCTTGACCGAAGCCGGCGCGCGGCGGTCCGAGTTACCCTCGCGCAACACTGGATTTACAGCGCTGCCCTTGATCTTGTCGTAGCGGGCTTTGGTCTGCTTTTCCGCGTCATTCGTCGGCTCTGCGGGATAGTCTGGCAGCTTGTAGCCCTTCGCCTGCAGCTCTTTGATGGCCGCGATCAGCTGCGGCAGCGAGGCGCTGATGTTAGGCAGCTTGATGATGTTGGCCTCGGGCGTCAGCGCGATCTTGCCCAGCTCAGCGAGCGCATCCGCTTGGCGTTGACCTTCCGGAAGCTGGTCGGAGAAGCTCGCGATGATACGTCCGGACAGGGAGATATCCCTGATTTCCACAGCGATGCCTGCCGGGGCCGCGTACGCCTGGATGATGGGCAAGAGCGAGTAGGTGGCGAGAGCGGGCGCTTCGTCGGTTTCGGTGTAGATGATCGTGGGCTTTTCGTTCGCCATGCGCTTTCCTCGGCAAAATGCGTTGTAGATGCGGCTGGCCGCGCGGATTCCACGCGGCAAAGCCGCGCGGACATCGGCGTGGACGCCCTGCATCATGCCCGCCAAACGCCCGGCAGACTAGCACTCAGTACGATTAGCGCTGGGGTTTGGCCTCGTAGCCTGCGTCGTCTACCGCAGCGATCAGGTCCGCCAGCACCGCGCCGCCCCCATGTTTCACAGTCGCTCGACCCGCATCGAGGTCGATCGCTACCTCACCTACCCCGCCGACCTGCTCGAGCGCCTCGCGCACATGTCTCACGCAGTTGTTGCACGTCATGCCTGAGACCTCCAAAATGATCGTCTGGTTCTCCATGGTCCTTCCTCTAGGCGCGAAGTGTAGCGCTGAACGCGCCCCGTCGTCATGACCACGGCTCCCGTTGCGCCCGCGCCGAACGACCAGACTGTCGAGCTCGACGTGCTCGGCATGACCTGCGCGGCCTGCGTGCGACGCATCGAAAAAGCGCTTGGTAAAGTGGACGGCGTCGCCGCTGCCAGCGTCAATCTCGTCACGCACCGCGCGCGCGTGCAATACGACGAAACACGCGTGGATCCGAGCGCGCTCGCGCGGACGATCGTAGCTGCTGGCTACCAAGTCGCCGAGCTGGAAGCGCTGCACGATCACCCGAGCGGGCGCCGCGGCAACAGCCAAGCGCGTACCGCGGCGCTCGCCCGCCTCGAAGCCGATGCGCAACGCAGCATTCGCCGCGACTTCATCCGCGCTGCGGTGCTCACGATCCCTGCGTTGCTGATCGCGATGTCCCATGAGCTCGTGCCGCCCTGGACGCGCTACGTGCAGTTTGCGCTGATCACGCCGGTCGTGTTCGGCCCAGGCCTCCGCTTCATGCGGCTCGCGCTCGCGGCGCTCCGGCACCACACGAGCGACATGAACACGCTGGTGAGCCTTGGCGTGCTCGCCTCGTACGGCAACTCAGTGCTCGCGCTGTTCGCGCCGCAATTGTTTCCGCACGGGAAACACAACCTGTACTTCGAGGCTGCAGGCGCGATCATCATGTTCGTGCTGCTCGGCAAGTGGCTCGAGGCGCGCGCGCGCAAGCGCTTGTCCGAGACCGTGCAGGGCTTGATGGCGCTGACACCGCGGCACGCACAGCGCTTACGCGGCCAGTCGCTCGAAGAAGCCGCGCTCGAAGTGATCGCCGTCGGCGACCTGCTACTCGTGCGCCCCGGCGAGCGCATTCCGCTGGATGGCGTGGTGTGCGACGGAGCGTCCGCGGTCGACGAGGCGCTGCTCCGCGGCGAGAGCCTGCCCGTCGACAAACACACCGGCTCGCGCGTGTACGCGGGCACGCTCAACCAGAGCGGCGCGCTCAGCGTGCGCGTCACCAAGACCGAGGAGAATACCGCGCTCGCAGGCATCATCGAAGCGGTGGAGCAAGCGCAAGGCTCGCGCGCGCCGATCGCGCAGCTCGCGGATGTCGTGAGCAGTTACTTTGTGCCGGCAGTGCTGCTGATCGCTGCGTTGACGTTCGTACTCTGGCTGAGCAGCGGCCTCGCGATCGCGATCGAGCGTGCAGTCGCAGTGCTCGTGATCGCGTGTCCGTGTGCGCTCGGTCTCGCCACGCCCGCAGCGGTCGCTGTGGCCACGGGCCGCGGCGCCGAGCTCGGTGTATTGGTCAAAGGCGGCGCGCCGCTGGAAGCGGCAAGCCAGATCGACAGCGTACTGTTCGACAAGACCGGCACGCTCACCCAAGGTCAGGCGCAACTGACCGACGTCATCGCGCTGCCGCAGCGTGATGACGCCGAGCTGCTGGCGTGGGTCGCATCGGTCGAGCAGGCGAGCGAGCACCCCGTGGCTCGAGCGATCGTACGCGGCGCGCTCGAGCGCGGCGCAGGGCTGCTGCCGGTGAGCCAGTTCGAAATGAGCGCAGGCGCGGGCGTGCAGGCTGTGTGCGCCGGGCAGCGCGTGCGCATCGGTACGCCGGAGTATCTGCACGCGAGCGGTATCGAAACGACGCCGCTCGAAGCGGCAGCTGAAAGCTTGGCCCTCGCGGGCAAGAGCGTATCGTTTGTGGCCGCCGATCAGCAGCTAGCAGGTCTGGTCGCGGTCGCCGATGTGCTCCGAGCGGATGCACGTGCGGTCATCGAACGCCTGCGCACAATGGGCGTAGAGGTGGCCATGGTCACGGGCGATCGCGAGCAGACCGCGCGCGCCATCGCCGCACCCTTGGGAATCGAACGTGTATTCGCGGGCGTAAAACCCCGCGACAAGGCGCGCATCGTCCAAGAAGAGCGCGCGCGCGGCCGGCGCGTCGCGATGGTGGGCGATGGTCTCAACGACGCACCCGCGCTGGCTGGTGCAGATCTGGGTATCGCAGTCGGTAGCGGCACCGACGTTGCATTGGCTGCTGCAGACATCGCGCTGATGCGAGGAGGCATCAGGGCTCTACCTACGGCATTGGCGCTTGCGAGGCGCACCATGCGGACCATTCGCGAGAACCTGTTCTGGGCGTTTGTCTATAATGTTATCGGCATCCCCATCGCAGCTGGCGCGTTGTACTCGAGCACGGGTTTCGTGCTTTCGCCTGTACTTGCGAGCGCCGCGATGTCGCTATCGAGCTTGTCGGTGCTCGCGAGCTCTCTGCGTCTGCGGAGCTTCACCCCCTCAGACCTGTAAGTTGGCCTCCGACTTGCAGCGCGTGCTCAAACCACCATGTACTACGCCGCCAGGTGATGCACTTGTGTACTGAGTGAGGCGAATCGGCGCCCGCATCAATTTCAAATCGCTGTGACAGCTCCAAACAACTTTGGCTAAATATCAAAAGGCCTATGGCACAGACACAGTTCACGCGACGCACAGGTCTTGTCTCGCACCCGTACTGGTACAAGGACGCGGTCATCTACGAGCTACGTACTCGCTCGTACTTCGACAGCGATGACGACGGTGTCGGCGATATTCGCGGGCTGACGCAGAAGCTACCGTACCTACAAGACCTCGGCGTCACAGCCTTGTGGCTCTTGCCGCTGTGTCCATCGCCCGGTCGCGACGACGGCTACGACATCTCCGACTACTTCAACGTGCACCCCGACGTCGGCACGTTGGATGACTTCCGCACCTTTGTGGAGGCGGCGCATCGCCACGGCATTCGCGTCATCACGGAGCTCGTGCTGAACCACACCTCGGATGCTCATCCTTGGTTCCAGCGTGCGCGTCGAGCGCCGCCCGGCAGTGTCGAGCGCAACTTCTATGTCTGGAGCGATACGCCCGAGCTCTACAAAGACGCGCGCATCATCTTCAAAGACTTCGAGCCGTCCAACTGGACTTGGGATTCCGTCGCGCAGTCGTATTTCTGGCATCGCTTCTTCTCGCACCAACCCGATCTGAACTTCGAGAACGAAGAGCTGCACCAAGCTTTGTTCGAAGTGGTCGACTTCTGGTTCAACTTGGGTGTCGACGGTCTGCGCCTCGATGCCGTGCCCTACCTGTATGAAGAAGACGGCACCAACTGCGAGAACCTGCCGCGCACGCACGCTTGGTTGAAGCGCCTGCGCGCGCACGTCGACAGCAAGTTCCAAAACCGCATGTTGCTCGCGGAAGCAAACCAGTGGCCCGAAGACGCCGCCGCTTATTTTGGCGACGGCGACGAGTGCCACATGAACTTCCACTTCCCGATCATGCCGCGTTTGTTCATGTCCATTCAGATGGAAGACCGCTTTCCCATCGTGGACATCATGGATCAAACGCCCGTGCTGAAAGAGTCGTGTCAGTGGGCGATGTTCCTCCGTAACCACGACGAGCTCACGCTCGAGATGGTGACCGACGAAGAGCGCGACTACATGTACCGGATGTACGCGCACGAGCCCGCAATGCGCATCAATCTCGGCATTCGCAGGCGTCTCGCGCCGCTGGTCGGTAACGATCGCCGCAAGATGGAGCTGCTCAACGGCCTGCTATTCTCGCTGCCAGGAACACCCGTCGTGTACTACGGCGACGAGATCGGCATGGGAGACAACATCTTCCTGGGCGATCGCAACGGCGTGCGCACGCCAATGCAGTGGAGCTCGGATCGCAACGCGGGCTTTTCGCGCGCGAACCCGCAGCGCTTGATCCTGCCGATCATTCTGGATCCGGAGTACCATTTCGAGTCGCTCAACGTCGAGGCGCAGCAGAACAGCCCGAACTCGCTCTTGTGGTGGACCAAGCGGTTGATCTCGCTGCGTAAGCGCTACCGCGCGTTCGGCTGGGGCTCGATCGAGTTCTTGGCGCCGAGCAATCCGCGCGTGCTCGCGTTTGTTCGCGAGCACGAAAACGAGCGTATTTTGGTGGTCGCGAACCTGTCGCGCTACATGCAATACGTCGAGCTCGATCTCAGCAAGTTCAAGGGCCTGCGCCCGATCGAGCTGTTCGGCCGCACCGCGCTGCCGGAGATCAACGGCGAGGCGCCGTATATGCTCACGCTCGGTGAGCACGCCTTTTATTGGTTCGCGCTGCAAGCTCCGCAAAAAGACGAGCGCTCCACACTCGCCAGCCTGTATGCGCCGGGCATGGTCGAGACCGCGAGCATGCGCGCGCTCTGCACGGGTGAAGACAAAGAGCTGCTCGAGGAGCTGCTGCCAGCGTTCGTGTCGTCGCGCAGCTGGTTCGCTGGACACAGCCGGCGCATTTCGGGCGTGAAGGTTACGGCTGCAGTGCCCATGACTGAGTCGCCTTATGAGACGTACTTGGTCACCGTGACCGTCGACTACAGCGAAGGCGAAAAAGAGCGGTACGCGATGCCGTTGTCGTTTGTGACCGGTGAGCTGGTCTCACGCGTCAGGACCGGTACCGGCGTCGTGGCGATGCTCAAGCTGGGCCCGGGTCATGAGGAGGGCGCGCTGGTCGATGCACTCGACGCACCAGAAGCCGCGAGCAGCGTGCTGCTCGCGATCGCTCAAGGCGTGCACAAGTCGTCTGGTGGCGTGGAGCTGCACGCCAAGTGCAGCGTCGATCCTGCATCGCTCGCGCCGATCGGAGAGGCCGCGCACTTGAGCGCGAGCTTCGCGAACGTGGTGCTGCGGTTCGGCAACGAGCTTGTGCTGAAGTGGTTCCGCTTGCTCGAAGAGGGCGTTCACCCCGACCTCGACACAGTCGAGCTCTTGGCCAAACAAAAGCCGGGTCTCGCCCCACGTGCGCTCGGCTCGCTCAGCGTACGCAGCGGGCGCGCGCAGCACAGCACGCTGGCTGTGCTACAAGAATACGTCGCAAATGAAGGCACCGCGTGGGGGCTCACGCGGCGCGAGCTCGACCGCTACTTCGAGCGCGTGCTCTCGCAAACGCGCGACAAGATCGTGCCCGAGGTGCCGAATCGCAGCATCTTCGCGCTCGCGCACGAGCCGTTGCCTGCCAACGTGGAGCTGCTGCTCGGTGGTTACCAAGGTCAAGCGTCGATCCTGGGTCAGCGCTGCGCGGAGCTGCACCTCGCGCTGGCTTCGAGCACCGAGCCGGAGTTCGCGCCGGAGCCGTACGCGGCGCTCGATCGGCGCTCGATGTACCAGTCGTTCCGCAACAAGATCGGCCGCGTGCTGCGTGAGCTACGCGTGCGTCAGCCGCAACTGCCAGCTTCAGCGCAGGAGCCTGCGCTCGCGCTCTTGCGCCACGAGCGGGACGCGCTCGACAGGCTCGAGCCACTCCTCCACCTCACGTCCACGGGCTTGCGCTTGCGCTTGCACCTGGACTTGAACCTTAAGCAAGCGTTGTGGACCGGCAAAGACTTCGTGCTGATCGACTTCGACGGTGGTCACGACCGCGCGCTCAGCGACCGCAGGCGCAAGCGCTCGCCGCTGCGCGACGTGGCCAGCATGCTGTTGTCGTTCCATCAAGCGGCCGAGAGCGCGCTGCGTGAAGGCGGTGTGCGCGACGTCGACAAGGCGCTGGCCGAGCCATGGGCGCAGGTGTGGTATAGCTGGTCCGCGGCGGCCTTCCTGCGCGGTTACCTCGAGACCGCCCGGACCGGATCCTTCCTACCCAAGGACGAGGGCTCTCTGGAGCTTCAAATCGAGCGCTACATGCTCGCGCGCGCGTTCCGCGTGCTCGGGCGCGACCTGGACAAGCCGGACGAGCGCATGGCCGTCACCCTACAGATCATCTTGCGCATCCTGAGTGTTCCGCTGCAGGCGCACTAGCCCTAGTCACAAGTTTGGCAATGTTCCTGGTGCTTTCGCCGATCGAAGGCAACTGCGCTGCACGGCGCTCGAAGCAAGAGAATGAAACAGGGAGCCGAGGAGCCGGGGAGATTTGGAATTTGGTCCGAGGCAGTGATTGGAGCGTGTATCGAGGTTCATCGCCATCTGGGTCCGGGCCTACTCGAATCAGTCTACGAA
>Ga0209082_1000040_pt1 | contig 98883 bp, 82 predicted proteins | sample ColdCreekSource_FD_184127 | JGI IMG/M metagenome (GOLD analysis project Ga0209082, IMG submission 184127) | Groundwater microbial communities from Cold Creek, Nevada to study Microbial Dark Matter (Phase II) - Cold Creek Source (SPAdes) (version 3) | ecosystem: Environmental > Aquatic > Deep... | reverse complement strand
GGCTCGCTTTGGATGCCGCCTCGGCGCCGGCGAACAACTTGCCGGAGATCGCAGATGCGAAGGGGTGGCCGCCCGAGCTGGTCGGACAGCTGAGCACGCTGCCGAAGCTCAATACGCAGACCTGGCAGGAGCTGCGCCGCGCCCGCGAGCGGCAGCTATTTGAGGCATTGCCTCCGCAAGCGGCTGTTGCGGAAGACATCTCGAACGATGCGCTCGCCAACATGCTGGCGGACGGTCTCGCACAGGTGGATCTGACGCGGTTACGTGCACGGTTCACGCCCGCCGTCACCGACGTGATGACACGTTGGCTCAGCGCGTGTCTGCTCGCGCTCGATGCGCAAGCGCTGGGCGACGACGACACCGATGCGTCCGCGTTGGAGCTCGCCGTCTTCGTGCAGCAGCGCTTGCCAGGCGCTGTTGCGCTCGTCGAAGACGTAGCACAGAGCGAGCCGGAGCAGCCCGCCGCCGTCAGCGACCTGCGCGCAGATGAGCCCGCGGCTCAACCAGCTGCCCAGCCGACACCCAGTCCGGCTGCAATCGCAGTCCCGGTCCAACCGGTCCAACCCGTCCAACCGGTCATTGCCGAGGTGGCCGCGGAGCCGAGCCCGAGCACGCCGGAGCCAGCAAGCGTCATCCAACAGCCGCCGGGCATCTCCGCACGGCCGCCCAAACATTTCGACGCGCCTCGGGCAGCGTCGCAACCACGCAACATGCGACCACTCGCGATCGCCCAGATCGTGGGTGGGCTCGCGATCGCAGCGCTGCTGCTGTTGATGCTCAGGAGCGGCAGTACGCCTGATGCCGCCCAGCCGATGAACGAAGTCAAACCGCGAGCTCTGGCGCTGAAGCCAGCAGCACGCATCGAGCCGCCGGCACCTCCAGTCGCGAAGCCTGTACCCAGCGCCAAGCCAGCGAAACCAACGGCCACACCACAACGCAGCGCGAAGCAGCAGACGAGCACTGCCACCCAGCGGCCGCGCTATCGCAACCTCGCAGCCGCCAAGCGCGCGCACACAGCGAAAAAGATCGACGACGCTGCCTACACAGCAGCGCTCGCCGAGCTCGAAGCGCTACGCACGGCACGGATCGCAAAAGAACAAACCGCTCTTCGCAGCGGCAAGCTCAGCCAAACCGACTACCAACGCAAAGTCGACGCGATCAACAAGACTCTCGGCTTCAATTCACACTGAGCTCGCGCGGCGGTGGCTACCCCCCAACCCACTCGAGGTGAGCGCGCCTCGCTTGGTCTTTGCCCCGCTCGCGGCGTTCTCCTCCTCAACGTAGGCACCACTACGCTTCGTCGTCGGGCCTTGCGAGCGGGACAAATCCACTGCGCGATCCACACTCACCTCAAGTGGGTTGGGGGGTAGTCGTTGCGGATGGCTACGAACGTTCCTCGTAGGAGATCTGGGTACTGCAGATCCAGATTCTCGGCGATGTTTGGCGCTAGGCCGTCGAACTGTTCGAAGACTGTTTGATAGCCGAAGTGGTAGAGCAGCTCGAGGAGCTGTTCGCGTCTGATCCAGAAGGATGCGTCGTTTCGCAAGGAGCTCCACGCGTAGCGCTTGTGTTGGCGCACACTCTCGGGCGTGTGGGATTCGAACTCTTTGTACCAGCGCCCTTCGACCCCTTCGTGCAAAACCAAGTCGCCCAGCTTGAACCTGGACTTCGTCTTCTCGGCCAACGAGAAGTGCGTCTCGATGATCAGCAGCTTCTTGATGCTGGTCGCAAGCTTCGCGAGAAACTCTACCGGTCTATCCAGGTGGTAGAGGATGCCGCAACAAAAACCCACATCGAACTCGCCGTAGCTGTCTATGTTCATCACGTCGTCTTTGACGAAGCGTAAGTTAGACAGACCTGCACGGCGTTGTAGCGCTTCGCAGCGCGCGTAGTTGTAGTCGCGCACTTCGATCCCGAGCACGTCAAAGCCCAAGCGCGCGAACCCGGCCGAATAGCCGCCCTCTAGGCACCCGAGGTCCACGAGCTTCAGGCCGGCCTTGTCGCCCGGATACACCATGTTCACGACTTGCTGTGCGGAGCGAAAACACGCGGACGTCTTCGAATCAGGCACTTCGGGCTCAGTCACGTGCACGTACGCGTCTGTCAGCTGACTATGGTGTGCGCTCAAGCCGTCTAGCACGCGCGCTTCGGAGTGTGTCACCACCACATCCGAGATAGACATCGGACTCACCTGCGCTGCAGTCCAAGCCGACCCCGGCTCGTTCTCGTTGTTCATCGACGTGACTCCTTCACTGTCAGTCCATTGACAGCCGCCGCGCATTCAACCACCTCAGCGGCTCGCGCACGTGGGCGACTGACTCCTGCCCCCTCAACAACAAGATCCATGCCCAAGTCTACCCGCGCCCGTCACCCGCTCGGATCACTTCGATGCATACATCCTGCGCGTGCAGAGCAGCGTCTACATCGGCCAGCCGCGGATGGCTGCGCTCTGCCTCAGCACCTCGATCGCGCACCAGCTTCAGCGGATTAGCCAGTGGCACAGTGCGGGGTCAGGTGAGCGCCAGGCCCGCAACTCCTGGCGCACGGCCTCGTACAAACCAAGCGGTTCGCGGCGCTCCCGCATCATCAACAGCTTCGCGTACGCAAGTGGCATGACCATGGGACCGCCGTATCGCGGGCAACCTGGTCGCAAAAGCCCTCAGGAGGCGACGAATAATCGAGGGGCGGGTGCGTCTTAGCCTCAGCATCTCGATGTAGGAGCACGGTGCGGGCGCAGCTCGGTGGCGTTCGACGTGTAGAGCTATCGTGCAATTGCCCCTTGGGATTCGGCGCTGGGCTGGCGCGTTGTGCGTTTGTGGGTGGCTGGCCGCCCCGCAGGCGCAGGCGCAGCAGCGGGAGATCGCAGCCGTCAGCCGCTCGCAGAGCAGCGACCTGTTCGCGATCGACTCGGACTTCAGCATCAAGCACTACTTCCGCGCGCCGCAGGCGAAGGACTTCAGCGGCGTGGTGCAGCTCGATGGGCTCGGACGGGATGTCGCGGCGGTCGAGCGCGGCGACGGCAACTTCGAGGTCTTCGTCGTGGGTATGGGCGGCGATGTGTGGAGCAACCAGCAGCTGGGCCGTGCGCGCTGGCGTGGATTCCGGCTCATGGGCCATCACTGCAAGCAGATCGCAGTGACCAAGACGCGCGCAGGACGCTACGAGTTGTTCGTGATCGGTAAGGACGACGTGATCTGGCGCTCTGTGCGCGAAGGTGACGATGGTTCCTGGAGCACGTGGCAGTCGTTGCAGCACAAGGCGACGCAGCTGTCAGCGGCGAGCGATGGTGCCACGGTGCGCGTGTTCGCTGTCGGCGAAGACCGAGCTATCTGGACAAGTGACAGCACGCGCGTCGCATGGACGAGCCTTGGCGGAACAGTGCGCGACGTCGCTGCGCGCGGCGAGCGCGATGGTCGCATGACCGTGTTCACGACCGATGACCGCGGCAGCGTTTGGCGGCGCGCAGGACTCGCGAACGGCGTGTTCAAAGATTGGCAGCCTCTCGCCGGCTCGGCTGATCAGATCGCTGCAGCAGATCTCTTGGGCGGCACGCAACCCGTGTTTGCCCTCGGAAAGCAGATCACTGAGCTAGAACCGACATCACAGCGCTGGCGCGAGCTCAACGACAAGCTCCCGCTCGAGCTGACGTTCTACGGCACAGCCACAGTGTCACTTCCCGCGCTAAGCGTGGTGCAAAAGCAAGCGTTGCAGATCGGCGTGCGCTTCAGCCCGGATCACCGGCGCGTGACAGTGATCGACTTCCCGAAGTTCACCACCACAGCGTTCAGCACACCGTTCGGGACGAACCAAACCACAGTCAGCCTCGCGTCCGCACGCGCGGGCAGCTTCGATCCCAAGACTGGCCGCGTCGAGCTGCAAGTGACCTTACACCTCGATCAAAGCTTAGACGTCCCGTTCATCGAAGAAGACAGTGACGTAACACTGACACTCACGACCGACGGCGCACGCCCCCTCGCCCAAGGTCAGTACTTCGCAGAGACCGAGATGCTCGGCGCGGGCCCGCTGCAAGTACGTGACGGCGTCAGCCCACTCGCCGGCATGCTCTGCACAGTCTCCGTAGCGGGCCACTTCGTCGCCCCCGCCACGCTGCTGCTCGCGCAGGGCTGAAAACCCGTTAAAAACTAGGCCCCGCGAGTAGGCGTGTCTGCGGGGGCACGCCTACCCGTGGGGCTTTGCTTCTCGTTACTAGGGGTGTGTCCGAGGTCTACTGCGGGGTTACAGCGTTACGGTTAAGCGTGCACCAATCTGGCGAGGAGGGTTGAAGAAACGCAGGTTGAGTCCAGGAGTGTTGATCAGACTTGTCATGTAGGTGGCGTCTGTCAGGTTGAGGACGAATGCGTCGAGACGCAGTCGGCCGTTCGGAATCGTGTAGCCGACGTTGATGTCGACGCGCGTGTAGCTCGGGACTTTGTCGCTGAGGTTCGGGTTGACGTTGCCCATGTTGTCGCGACCGTCGCCGTTGAACACAGTCATGTACTGCACCGTGCGAGTCTGCGCGGACACCTGCCAATCGAACTTGCCGACCGAGGTCGGGATCTTTTGCGAGAGCGCGTAGTTCACGCTGAGCGTCGGCGCACGCGGCAACTGGTTGCCCTCGAGCGGCGTGACGAGCTGCTCTTGCGGGCTCCAACCGAGGCGCGTATCTGCCACTTCGCCGTTTGTGAAACGCGCATCGAGGAAGGTCGCCGAGAGATCCGCACGCAGGCCGAATGGTAAGCGCGCGGCGGCTTCAGCTTCGACGCCGAGCACACGCGAGTTCGTGGCATTGACGATAATCGAGTTGGACGCGCCCGCTTTGCCTTCGATGCCCGACGCAAACAGCTCTTGGATGCCTTTGAACTGCTGATCGACGTAGTGGTACCAGAACGCAGTCACATTGACGGCGAGCTTACCGTCGAGGAACTTGTTCCTGCTGCCAACCTCAGTGGAGTACAGCGCTTCCGGCTTGTAGGTCGGCGTGACCGGCGTGTTTTCGACCAAGATCGTGTCGTTGAAGCCACCCGACTTGTGGCCCGTCGCGAACTGGATGTAGAGCATGTTGTCTTTGCTCAGGTCGTAGTCAGTACCCAAGCGGAAGTCGACGAACTTCGCGCTGTACGTACCGTGCTGCTCGAGCAAACGATTTTGCACGAGCATCGCGCCCGGCTGCATCAGCGCGGTTTGCAGCGTATCGCGCGCGCCCCATGAAGCGACGCCATTCACGAAGTCCGAACCGGGTGCGCCATCGCCCGCCGTGAAGTCCGTGCGACCGAAACCCTTGAAGCGGAAGCCTTCGGTGCCGAAGCGCTGGTTCCCCATCAAGCCATCGATTTGGTACTGATAACCGATGCCGTCGCGCGCCTTGTTCTCTGAGCTGTAGCGAATGCCGCCGGTCGCACGCCAGGTGGCAAGGATGTCGAAGATCGCGTCGGCGTACCCGGCCAGCGAGTTGGTCTTGACCGAAGGCATGTTGAACTCTTGGCCCGAGTAACCGCTGGTCTTGTCGACCGTGGCGCCGAGAAATACCTTCTGCTGCTCGCTCTGGAAGAAGCCGCCCGCAGTCCAACGCAAGCGTGAGGTCGGCGGCGCGTACGCACGTATCTCCTGCACGATCGACTTCGACTCGGCCTGCCAATACGAGGTGCCCCAGTCATCGAAGCTTTCGTCCTGAATGTTGCGACCCGGGTAGTTCACGCCCGCGTTGCCCGACGAAACTGCGTTGAAGCCGAGCTGACGATAGCTGCCGATGTACTCGAGCAGCACCGGTCCGAGGTCCAAGTCGATGTTGCCGCGGAAGCCCCAGTGCTGAAGCTTCTGGCTCGGCTGCGGACCGCGGAAGAGCACGGAGCGCGGGTCGGTGACCTCTTCCGGAAGGATGCCGGCGACCAGCGCAGGCCGGAAGTTCGAGCCGCTGTAGCCCGTGCCTTTGTCCTGCATGAAGTCGTGCGCGATCGTGATCTTGAGCGGATCGATCGGCTTGATGAGCAGGGTCGCGCGATAGGCGAGCGTGTCCGCACTCTCGGTGGGTACGATCGTGTGGACCGGGCCACCGTTCTTGAAGAACGGATCGCGAACCTCGCCGAAGCCAGCGACGCGCAGCGCGACTTTCTCGCCGATCGGGATGTTCACCATGCCGCGCGTCAAGCGCTGCGAGTAGTTGCCGAGCTGAAACGACGCATCGCCCAAGAACTCGCCGATCACAGGCTTCGCGGTGATGATGTTCAAGCTGCCTGCGACGGCGTTGCGGCCGCGCAGCGTGCCTTGCGGGCCGCGACCGATCTCCAAGCGCTCCATGTCGAACAACATCGAGCCAACGCCGCGAGGGCGCGGGATGTACACCCCGTCGATGTGCGTCGCGACCGTCGGGTCGCCGATCTCGGTGTTGTTATCGGTACCGACGCCGCGGATGTAGATCTCGACGTTCGACTCCTGCGTACCGATCGTGACCGACGGCGTGGCGTTCGCGACATCGCGCACGGACTTGATGCCTTTGCGATCGAGGTCCTCCTGCGTCATCGCGGTCGCCGCACCTGCGTACTTCTGCAGGGTGGTCTCGCGCCGCGCGGCCGTCACGACGATCTCACCGAGCTCGCCTTCCGGCTGTGCCTTCTCGGAAGTGTCTGCAGCGAGCGTCGCCGCTTCGCCCTCTTCCTCGAGAATGGACACGTCACCTTCCGGCGCCGGCGCAGCTTGCGGCAGCGTCGCGGGATCTTGCTCGAGCGTTTGCGCCGCAGCCTCGGGCGCTGGCGCTTCGACCGGCGGCGCCGCTGGTGGCGTCACATCCGGTGCGGGCGCGGGTGCAGCCGGCGGCGTCGGCGCGGGTTGCGCGGACGGTGGAGGTGTAGCGGGCGCTGGCGTCGCTTGTGCGAGCTGCGGTCGCTGCGTCGTGACTGGCTTTGCTTTGTTGCCGCTCGGCGCCGGAGTTTTGTCAGGAGCACCCTGTGGGGGCTCCGCAAACGTCGTCGCAGGGGCAGGCAGCAGCAACAGCCAAGCTAAGGTGGCGCATAGGCGCGGGGACAAACGCCCGGAACCAAGATTCAACATGCTCGTCCTTTCATACAGTCAGTCGCGCTGCCCCGACTGGTTCCGGACACAACTTCAAACAACCTCACAGCGCACAGGCAGCTGGAGGAAGCCGGCACAAAATTTCCCTAGGAGCAGCTTTTCCCGATGTGGAGAAGTCGCACATCATCGGGTCAGCACTTTCATGCGTTTTTCTACGCGGGATCTTTGGAAGCGAGCGGTGCCTCCGCATTCGGGAACGGCGCGAGCCACGCAGCGATGATGCTGGGGATCGACGCAACCATCACGAACAGGAAAAAGCCCTTGTAGCCGAGCCACTCTGCAAGCGGGCCGCTGGCCATCTGCGTGGGCACGAGCACCAAGTTCATGAGCGCAGTGCAGAACGCGTAGTGCGTCATCGGGTACTTACCCGGCGCGATCTGCTGCATCATGTACAGCATGTTGGCGACGAAGCCGAAGTTGTAACCGACCTTCTCGATCGTCACCCACGTCGCAACGGTCATGAACGAGAGCGGATGCTCAGCTGACACTTGATGACTCAAGTACACGAAGCACAGGTGCGGGATGTTCATCGCGAGCGCCAACCAGAACAGCGAGCGCTTCAGTCCAAACCTGGCGACGACCCCGCCGCCAAGCAGCGCGGCAAGCACCGCAACGAGCGTGCTGATCGTTCCGTCGATCCAGCTCTTATCGATCAGCGAGAGACCTGCGCCGCCATCTTGCGCAGAGGCTTGCAGAAACAGCGGCGCTTCGATCAGCAGGAAGCCCTCGCCGCTGCGATACAGGAACACGAACATCAGCATGCCGAGCAGCTGCGGCTTGCGCAGAAAGTCTGCTCCCGCATCAACGAAGGTACGCGCCGCCGCGCGCAGACTTTCGGGCGGCTTTGCGACGGTTCCCGCTGGCAACGCGAACGCGTGATACAGGCCTAAGATCAGCAAAGTGACCGCGCCCGCGCCGAGCGCATAGGACCAAGCGAGCGCGGGCTTGAACGCCGCGTCCCGCTGCAACACGCCGGCCAATCCGACGATCAACGCAGTGGCAAACAGCCGGCCGATGTTCCACGACAGACCTTGGATCGCGATGTAGCGCGCCTGCTGCTGTTCGCTCAGCGCGGTGATGTACGTGCCATCGATGCAGATGTCTTGAGTGGCGGATGCGAACGCGATGAGCCAGAGCAGAACGATCAGCGCCTCGAAGTAGAACGGCAGCTGCACGCACAACGCGGCCACCGCCACCAACCCGGCCATCACAAACTCGGTGGTGAGCACAAAAAACTTCTTACTCCTCCACATGTCGAGCGCGGCCGCCCACAGCGGCTTCAATGACCAAGCGATTCCGATGCTCGCCGTAGCGAGCGTGATCTCGCCGTCCGTTCGCCCCAAGTCTTTGAACAGTGTTCCGGCGACCCAGATCACCAACGCGAACGGGATGCCCTCGGCCAAGTACGCCGTGGGGATCCAACTCAACGGATGCCGGGCTGGAACCGTCGACGTCGATGGCGACGAGGTCATTGACTGTGTCGGGCTCGGGCTCGGGCTCGGGCTCGGGGAGGAGAGCAAAGATCTATCCTTCAGTCGGCCGTGACACACGTCACTGGCACTGCGAACTCACCCGCCAAGCTCTCACCACGTGACGCAATGACGCGCTTATACCAGTGGAACGAATCCTTGGGGATGCGTCGCTGTGAAGCGTAGTCGACATACACCAAGCCAAACCGCTGCTTATAGCCATCTGCCCACTCGAAGTTATCGAGCAGCGACCAAGCCAAGTAACCGTCGACCTGCACTCCTTCGCGCATCGCGCGTCGAAGCTCCAAGAGATTCCGGTGCAAGTAATCGATCCGCTGCGGATCGTGCACGCGCCCATCCAAGAACACCTGATCACGCGTAGAGAGCCCGCTCTCGGTAATCCACTGCGGCAACCCGTAACGCTCATGAAAGAAGCGCGGTCCGTAGTACATCGCGTCGGGCGTGATCGGCTGCCAGTCCACGCCTGAGCGCGGATAACCCGGCGGCACCGGCAGCTGCTCCGGCCCCTTCTCAGTCGCCCGCACAGTCTCCGCGCGATAGACATTCAGCCCGAGAAAATCGAGCGGCTGCTTCATGTCGTTCCAGTCGGAGCTCGGAAACCGCGGCATCTCGCTGCCGAACAGCTTTAGTCCGTCTTCGGGGTACTGCCCGAGCACGACCGGATCGGTCCACCACGCGTTGTTCCATAAGGTCGTGTCCGCGACGCGGAACGTCGCCGCGCGTGCCGCTTCGAGGTCCTGCGCGCTCTCGGTAGCAGGTCGGCACAGCTGCGTCGCGAGCACGTAACCCACCTTCGCAGCACGCGTGCTCGCTCGCAGCGCGAGCACTGCTTTGCTGTGCGCACGCATCGAGTTATGCGCTGCGGCGAGCACATCACACACGTCGAGGCGAAGGCCCGGCGCGTGGATGCCACTGCCCACGCCAAAGCCGATATAACACTGCGGCTCGTTCTGCGTGACCCAGTGAGAAATGCGATCACCGTAGCGCTTGCCTAACAGGTAAGCGTAGTCCGCGAACCAATCCGCGATGTCGCGGTTCACGAAACCGCCCGCGCGCTGCAGACCTTGCGGCAAATCCCAGTGGAACAACGTGCAAAACGGCTGAATGCCCGCTTCGAGCAAGCCATCCACCAAGCGATCGTAAAACGCTAAGCCCTTCTCGTTGACCGCGCCCCTACCCTCCGGCAAGACGCGTGACCACGACACGCTGAAGCGATACGACTGCAAGCCCAGCTCGCGCATCAGCGCGATGTCTTCGCGGTAGCGGTTGTAGTGATCGCACGCGACCGTGCCGCTGTGCCCCTCGAACACTGCGCCCGGACGACGGCAGAACACGTCCCAGACGCTTTCACCGCGCCCGTCTTCGTAGGCAGCACCTTCCACTTGATAAGAAGCGGTGGCCGCGCCCCAGACGAACTGATCTGGGAAGCGGCTGTCAGCGGGAGAAATCTTATATGAGGTCATTCTACGATTGCGTAAAAGGCTTTGGTCTTGAGGCCGACGCCGCCGCTCCAGATCTCGAAGCCGGCGAATACATGGCTGAGATACCAGCTCGCTTCCAACGCCACTGGACGCTTGAGCGCGTCTTGGATGAACGCGTTCAAGTCGAGCTCGAGGTCAGAGATAGGCGGTGTAGTCACATGAGCACGCCGCAGCCGCAGCGATTACACTTGTGACACACGAAGAATACAACAGACGCTGCATAGTTCACCCACTCGCCGTGCAGCCACACGCGGCGCCACTGGTTCACGATGCTCGTCCCGGGTTGGGAGACCCAAGGGCAAAGCATCTGTGCTGGTGATAGTGAGGCGGTGCGCCGCCATCGGGTCACCGCGAGTCGCGGCGCTACGGAGCGGCCTCGGCCGCTGCTTCGGCAGGAGGCGGCGTGGGCGGAGGATCCTCACCGAGGGTCACGAAACCAGCGACCGCTTCGGCCGGTCGCACCTCGACGATCGCGGTGGCCGTGCCGACATCCGCTCCGGCCGGGTCCTTCGCGATGACGGTCACGCTCGCCAGCGCGTCCGTGTAGCCCTCTGGCAAAGTGATACGTTCGAAGAACGTGTTGTTCGCAAGCACCGGACCTGCGTCCGTCTGTTTGGTCGCGATCGTCACGGTCGTATCGAGCCCGCTCTGACCGGGCTGCGTGATGTTGACCGCGAGCGTGCGCGCAGTCTCCGCGCTCTTCCGAAGTGTCACGTTGAGCGCGAGCACTGTGTCCCCATCGCCACAACCAGACAGAGCAGCACCCGTGATGAAGATAAACGTCGACCAGCTGATCGCACGAGCATGAGAAGCAGTCATGGCATCGCATCCTAACGATCAGTTAGCTGTATACAAGTGTCAGGTCAGTAGAATCGCCGCGCGCGTTTCGACTCGCAAACGGGCCGGATCAACGCGCGTCGTTGTACGTGGCGAGCGCGCGCCCGATCAGGTCAAACGCAATGCGACTAAACGCGTTTTGCTGTGCGTGGCGAGCAAGCGCCCACATCCACCGTTCTCTTCCAAGCGAGCTTGTGAGCTCATCCGGACGAGCAAGCCAGCATCTCTCAGCTGCTGGTAACAGCGCTCGTACTCCTCGCGCGACACACGCTTATAGTCGCTGTTCGACACCTCATTGTATGCGTACAAGTGCACGGGCAGCGCGAGCGGCCGCACGCGCTCCGCGAACTGCGACAGCTCATCCGCGCGATCGTTGATGCCACCACACACCAGATACGCGAGCGCGGTCTTCTTCCTGCGCCGACGGGTCATGCGCGGCACCTCGCGCTCGAGCAGCTCGAACAGCGCTTGCAAGCTCGGCCCCTTCGGCACCATGCGCGCACGCATCGCTTCGCTGCCAGCGTGGATCGACAAGGTCAGGCCGTTGTGCGGCGCGTGCAGCCACTCTGCCAGCCGCGCGGTCGGTCCACCCGAAGTCGTTAGGCTCACGCCGATGCGTTCCTTGCGACAATGCTCGAAGAACGCCCACACCGCAGCATGGTTATGCAAGGGCTCACCGACACCCGAGACCGTGACGCGCTGCAACGAATGTCCGAGCGCACGCACCGCTTCGACCTGCCCGATCAGCTCGGCGAGCGTGAGCGGACGCGCCAAACCGTGCGCGCCCGACGCGCAAAACGGACAGCTCACCGCGCAGCCCACTTGGCTCGACACGCACAGCGTATCGCTGCGGTACAGCACGCACTCGACGCGCGCCCCATCACACAGCTCGACCAGCCAACGCTGATTGAACGTGCTCTTGCCCACCTCGTGGAGCGTAACTTCTGCCATGCGCGCGGCATCGTGGCGCGTATGCCGCGGGTTCGCAACCAAGCCGGCCTGACCCGTATTTTCGGGCTGTTCGGGCAAAAAAGCGTCATCCAACATGCAGGCCCAGCGGCTTGCTGTTACAAGGCCCCTCATGCGCAACGTCAGCGTCTTTGTATTGGCAATCGCGATCACCGCTTGCAGCAAACCGAGCGAACCAGCACCGGCCGCTCCCGCACCGCAACCGCCCGCAGCCGCACCACGTGGTCCCGCGCTGGCAGACCAGCCTGCCGCAGCTGCGGCTCAGCCCAGTGGCGGGAGCCCCAAGGCCGGCGGCCTGACGTGGACTGCGCCGAAGCCATTCGCAGCGCGCACACCGAAGAGCAGCATGCGCGCAGCCGAATACGGCATCGAAGGCGACGCGCAGAGCGAGCTCACCGTGTTCTACTTCGGTGCCGATCAAGGCGGTGGTGTCGAAGCCAACATGAACCGTTGGATCGGTCAGTTCAAACAAGCCGACGGCAGCGAAACAGTCGCCCAGCGCGGCGAGCGCACGGTCAACAACATGAGCGTCGCAACAGTCGAGGCGACGGGCAACTACGGTGGTGGCATGGCTGCACCAGGTGCGCCGCCACCAGCTGCAATCGAAAACGCCGGGCTGCTCGGTGCGATCGCCAAAGGTCCTGAAGGCTCGGTGTTCTTCAAGCTCGTCGGTCCACGTGCGACCCTCGATGGCGCGCGTCCAGCGTTCGATCAGCTGATCGAGTCATTGCGCAAAGCCGAGTAGCCGCGCTGCGAGCCTGGGCTCAGGGAGTCCGGGCGAAACGCCACAGCCATCTTCTCTGCGCTGATGGCCCACAGCCCGTGCGGCTTTGTGGGCCGTTTGCCGAGGCATCGGGCACTAATTGTGACGACGTCGCGGCGGTCGCGTGTCAGAGTCGAGGAAATGCTGTGAGCTCCACTCGTTGGGTACGAACGCTTCACCTTCCTTGGCTGTTTTCTCAGGCTGTTTGCATGCTGGCCTGCTCCAGCAGCGGTGACAGCACACCAGCCATCGGGACGGGGAAATCCCCCACCCAGTCCGAAGGTGAGAGCGGAAGCAGCGCGCCGGATGCGCCGGAAACTGGGGATACCCGGGATGCCGGCGCCAAAGCGCCTGTTGCCAACACATCCGGAACGGGCGGCAGCAACACGAGGCCGGCTGACAACGCCGGCGCCGGTGGCAGCCAATCGGTCCAGTGGACATGAACAACTGGATGTCCTCGCTGAACGAAGCCGGCTGCGCGCCGGGCGCGAGCTTGGTCGAGATGGGCCCGCCCGATCCCAACAATCCCACGGTCAGTTCGGGCGGCGGCTACGGCGCCGTCTACTGTTTTGCACTCAAACCCTGAAGAAGCACGATGCGAGAACACTGGAAGGATGCAGTGACAGCGACGAAGACCCGGTGGAAGTTGGCGAAGGGCCAACGCGCTGCAGTGGTCTGGCTGCTGTGCGCGAGCCTTCTGGTCCTGTACAGCATCGTGCCCGAGGGCGACGAGCCCGAGCCCGCACGCCAGACTGAAGCAGCGCAGGACGGCGGAGATCCGCGCGCGCTCACGATCCTCGATGTCGCGCCCGGCGCACCTGCCGCTGGCAGCGTCATCACGGTGAGCTACGACGCGACAGCTCATGACGCGCAGCCCGAGCTGCGTTTGGGCAAGCAACAGACCTTGCGCGTGCTCGCGAGCCGCCCGGGATCGCTCCTCGCGCAGCTGCCGGACGACCTTCCGAACGGCCCGATCAAGTTGCGACTCGTGCAAGGCGCTGAACGCAGCAAGCCATACGAGCTGCACATCGAGCCCTTCAACTGGCAAAAGCTGCTGCGCAACGCGTGTGGTGGGCTCGCGCTCTTGATCATGGGTGTGTCTGTGCTCGGACGCGGCGTGCGCGGCGTGCTGAGCGTCGCCAACGCGCAGCAGGTAGCAGCGCTCACGCGTTCGCGTTGGCTGCTCCTCGGTGCGGGCGCGCTGCTCGGCGCGGGCATGCAGTCCACCACGGCGGCAGCGGGCTTGCTCGCCGGCGCAGTGGGCTCGCGTGTGTTGACGGTCACCGCGGGGGCGAGCTTGTTCTTGGGCGCGCAGCTGGGAACGGCGCTCGCACCTTGGTTGTTCGGCAGCATCACCGGTCCGCGCTCGGGCCTGATGGCGATCGCGGTGGGCGTGCTCGCGCTGAGCTTGTCGCTCGATCGCCGCGGCCGCTCGATCGCACAGCTGTTAGTTGGCGCCGGGCTCGTCGCGTTCGGCGTGCAAGTGCTGCGTCCCGGCTTCGAGCCATTTGCATCGAGCCCGCTGCTCTTGGCTGCATTCGATCGCATCGCGCCGGATGGTGTCTTGGGCGGCGTGGTGACAGTGCTGCTCGGAGCATTGCTGGTCGCGGTGCTACAAGGTCCTGCCCCGGTGTTGGCGCTCGCGCTCGGCGTCGCCGAGACGACCGGCCATGAAAACTTGCGCACAACCTTGTTCATGCTCACCGGTACCGGGCTGGGCGCTGCGCTCGGCGCGCTCTTGATCTTGCCCGGCGGCGTGCAGAGCCGGCGCTTGTTCGAGCTCAGCCTGCTCGCCGGCCTGTGCAACACGCTGGTGGCGCTCATTACGATCGACGGCTTTGCGTACCTGACATCGTTCTTAGGCCCGCACATCGGCCTGCGCTTGGGCAAGCACACGCTGCCCGACGTGAGCTGGCAGGTCGCCGTAGCGTTCGCGCTCTCGCAGCTGTTTGCGGCTTGGCTGCTCGTGCCGCTGCTGCCCTATCTCGAACGCAGGAGCGCTGCGCTGCGCGCGTGGTGGCACCACCGCAGCGAGCCCGCTCCGGTCGCGACCGATGCGCTTGCAGCCATCCGCGGCAGTCTGCTGGGCGTGCTCGAAGCGCAACACGGCGCGTTGCCCAGCATGTTCGAGCTGGCTGCGACCGGCGCGCGCTCCGCAGGTGTAAGTGCAGAGCTCGCGCTCAAGCACGCGCGAGAGACGCTCCTCACGTTGCTGTCCGGTCCGCTGTCCTCGCTCGCGCCGAGCGATGCAGGCGCGATCTTGGGCAGGCTCGCGCTATCGAGCATGCAGCTACAGCGCGCGCTCGAGAACGCGCTTCGCACTGCGGAGCAGCTCACGGAGAGCCGGCTCGCAGGCAATGGCACCGCAGAGGGTGCGAGCACGCTGCGTCCGATGCACGAGCTCTTGTGCGAAGGCATGACACAACTTATCCAACAGCTCCGCTCAGACGGTCCGTGTGATGCGGACGACGCGCGCGGCCGCGAGATCGAGATGAACCGCCTGGAAGCACGCACACGTGTCGCCACCCTGGCGCACTTCCGCTCCGCGGCGCAGATCGGTGAGAGCCTCCCGCTCTTGGCTCTGAGCGATGCCTACGAAGTGTCAGGCAATCAGCTGTTTCGGATGGCAGAGGTGCTCGAACAAAGCGAGCCACACGCACACGACCTCGGCCAGCTCGAAGACAGCGACGACGCACACGCGCTCGTGCCGGCACGCGACGCTTAGCGTTTCTTCGCCACGAACTGGAGCAACGTGGCTTGATTGCTCGCCCAGTCGGGCGTGCCGCGAACCACTTCGTTGCGCAGGATGTCAAAGCCATCGCGAAACAACGCGGCCAAGCGCGCGCTGTCTACGCCCTCGCGGTCACCCTGGAAGAACTCGTAGACGAACACACCACCGCGCTTGAGGCTGCGCTGGCTGCGCGCGATCCAATCGACGTTGTCGGTCGCGTACAGCATCGTCACGAGATCGTATTTCGCGACGCCGAAGTCGAACGTGTTGATGTCCTGCTGCACGATCTCTAGCTCGAGCTCTCGCGCGTCCGCCTGCTCTTGGGCTTGGCGCGTCGCCTCTGCGGAGAAGTCTACACCGGTCACGCTCCAACCTTCTGATGCCAAGTACAGCGCATTGCGGCCCTGCCCCATAGCGAGATCGAGCGCGGCGCCGGGCGTAAGCTTGCTGGTTGCGTGCACTAGCAGCTGGTTCGGCTCCTTGTTGAAGCCGATCGCATTGCGATAGCGCTCGTCCCAAAACGCGCGCGTCACCGCGTGACCGGCGAGCTGCCAACCCCAAAACAAGAGTTGATAGCGGTCGCCTGCAGGCGCCCAGACCAGCTTGTAGAAGCCGACGAACTCATCGCCGCCATGCACCTCGTTGCCCGTGCTGTGCTCGGTGGCTTTGGCGATGAACACCGCACCCTGTGGCCCGGTCACGACCCGCTCGTCTTCGAACTTCCTCGTGCCGATGTGCGCGTCGTCCGGGTCGCGCTCGCGAACCCGCTTCAATAGCTGTTCGCGCGAGCTGGGCTGACCGTCTTCGAAATGCACGAACTGTGGAGAGAGCGCGACCTCGAGCGAGGTCGTCTCACCGCGATCGTACGCATCCAGGATCGCGCGACTCCAAGCTTTGATGTCCGCCTCGGTCGCGACGGTGAGGGACTGCTGCGAAACCGCCTCGCTGCCTTCCGCCTTTGCGCCAGGTGGCGCACAAGGAACCTCCGGCTGATGTGCGCAGGCCGCGAAAAAACACAGGATTGTAAGTCCGAAGCACAGTTTCAATGACCAGCCACGCCCCATGCTACCCCCAGGATCAGATCCTTTGACGCGGATCAACCGCGCCACGCGTGTTGATAATTTCCGCGCGACCGCAAGTTGTGTGTCGAAGCAGGCGCATCCACGAAAGGCTCCGCTCAGTTTCATTTGGAGTTGATCAGTTTTCACGATGGCCAGCCATCCACGCGCTCGATGCTGCTTAGCATTGCAAACACGACTCACTGTGAATGCTCCGCGTAAGTGTCTGACATGCCACGAAATGGGACAGAATCTAGCATCTTCGTGTGCTATTCAGCCGAGAAAGATGACGCTGTTGAATGCCACGTCACGCTGAAAATCAAAGCGGCGCTCTTACCAGCCACTTACATTCGCCGAGGTAAACGATGGGAAAGACGAAGTTCCAATGGCTCAAACGTAGCAGTAAGGCAGCTCCCGAGGCCCCCTATGAGACCCCGGTTTGGCTCGGCAACATGTCCAACGGCGAGTTCTTCCGCCCGCAAAGCGATCGGGACCGGAAGGTCCGCGAGCTGATCCTGCAACGGGCAGACGACTTCGCGCGTCGCAAGGGCATGGATCGGCGCGAGTTCATGGCGAGCTCGATGGGCATGGCCACGACGTTGTCGGTGCTGAACTTTGCAGCTGGTTGCGGCGGCAAAGACGGCATGATGAAGAGCAGCGACGTCGGGGCGTTCATGAAGGACGCTGGATCGACGCCGTACGACGGCGGTCAATCGAGCGGAGGCAGCAGCGGCGGAACCGCGAGCGGAACCGCGGGCTCAGCGGGCATGCGCGCATCCAGCAGCGGCGGCGCCGGCAGTGGTTCGATGGGCGACGCAGGCGTGCGCATGCCGAGTGCAGGCAGCAGCGGCGGCGGTGGTTCGGATGGCGGCTTCATGGTCGATCCAGACATGTGCATGGATGATCAGTTCGCCGACATGGCGTTCCAGCGCGAGTACTTCATCCTCGATTTTCAGACGCACCACACGAACGAAGGCTCCCCCGGACCGGTGTTCGACGACTGTATGGACGGTGCCGAGTGCACGAGCCCGGACAGCTACGTGCGCAAGATCTTCGAGATGAGCGACACCACCGTCGCGGTGTTGTCGGGCTTGCCCGCGCAGATCGACGAAGCCACCAACGATCTGTCGGGCTTCGCTTTCAAGAACGAAGACATGCGCAACTCGCGCGACCGCGTTAACAAAGCCGCGCGCATGCTCAACCCGATGGCAGGCGAGCGCATGGTCGCGCACTGTCAGATCTCTCCGAAGAACAATCCTGAGGCGAATGCCCGGATGATGACGGAGAACAAAAACATGTACGACACGCGCGGATGGAAGTGTTATCCGCCGACGGAAGGCGGCTGGTTCCTGCATGAGAACGACGCGTTCATTCAGACCGCGATCGACTTGAACGAGCCACTGGTGTGCCTGCACAAGGGCTTCCCTTTCCAGGGTTGGAGCCGGGTGCACGCGAATCCGATGCCCGACGTCGGCGTGGTCGCCATGCGCTATCCGAACGTGAATTTCGTCGTCTACCATTCGGCCTACGACTCGGCACACATGGAAGGCCCGTTCGTTGCGGATCCGAACCCGGATGACGGCGGCACCGATCGCCTTTGGAAGGTTGTCACCGACAACCAGCTGGCGAACAAGAACGTGTACGCTGAGATGGGCTCCGCATGGCAGCTCTCGATGTCCGACCCGGTCGTCGCGCAGCACTACATCGGTAAGGCGCTCAAATACATGGGCGAAGACCGCGTGGTGTGGGGCTCGGAGTGCGTCTGGTTCGGCAGCCCGCAGCCCCAGATCGAAGCCATGAAAATGTTCAAGATCTCCACGGAGTTCCAGGACATGTATGGCTACCCGGACTTCACCGACGCGATCCGTCGCAAGATCTTCGGCCTGACCGGCGCGAAGCTCTACCGCGTCGATCCGAACGCGTGTCGCTACGACGTCAAGCTCAGCCAGCTCGCGGCTCACCGTCAGCGTTTGGATGAGCGTTGGGGTCCACGTCGTCACGCGCTGTACAACCCGCCCGCGATCACAACGCGACGGCAGTACCTGCAGCTTGGTCTGGACCGCAAGCGTCGCGGCGAAATCGACGCTTGATATTCATTTGAGTCGAGCAGCTGAGGCGATGCGCTTAACGCGTGTCGCCTCAGTCAATTCCGTGGACGTGGACGTGGACGAATCAGAATCGTCGACGCTTACGTGGCTAAGAGCTCTTGACGCGTTCGATGTGGGCGCCGAGCCCGCGGAGGCGTTCGTCGATCTTTTCGTAGCCGCGATCAATTTGTTGGGCGTTGTGGATGACGCTTCGGCCTTCTGCGACGAGTGCAGCCAACAGCAGCGCCATGCCGGCGCGGATGTCCGGGCTGCTGACGGTTTGGCCGTAGAGCTTGCTTGGGCCAGAGACCAACGCGCGATGCGGATCGCAGACGACGACGCGTGCACCCATCGAGATCAAGCGGTCGACCCAATACAAGCGGCTCTCGTACATCCACTCGTGGATCAGGATCGTGCCGTGTGCTTGCGTCGCGAGCACCAGCGCGATCGAGGTCAGATCCGCTGGAAAGCCCGGCCACGGCGCATCATGGATGCGCGGGATCGCCCCGTGCAGCCCTTCGCGGCTGACCAGCTTCTCGTGACGCGGCACAAAGATGTCGTCGCCCCGAGTCTCCCAGCGGACGCCGAGCTTTTCGTAAGCAACCGCGGTCATGCGATGCTCTTCCGGGCGCGCGCCGCGGATCAGCACCTCACCGCCGCCCAGAGCTGCAAGCGCGATGAAGCTGCCCACTTCCAAATAGTCAGGTCCGACGCGCATCTTCGCGCCGTGCAAGCTGTCGACGCCTTCGATCGTCAGCGTGTGCGAGCCCACGCCGTCGATGCGTGCGCCCATCGCAATCAGCAAACGGCAAAGATCTTGGATGTGCGGCTCGGAGGCGGCGTTGCGCAAGACGGTCGTGCCGCGCGCGAGCGTCGCTGCCATCAACGCGTTCTCGGTCGCCATGACGCTCATCTCGCTCAAAAAGATGTCCGCGCCGATCAGGCCCTTGGGCGCGCGCATGCTGTAGCGATCAGGTCGAACATCGACCTCAGCACCCAGTGCCTGAAACGCTTCGATGTGCGTGTCGAGCGGCCGCCTCCCGATCTTGTCGCCGCCAGGCATCGACAGCTCGGCGCGACCCGCGCGCGCGAGCAGCGGTCCAGCGAGCACGAAGCTCGCGCGCATCAGCTGCGAGATCTCGAAGCTGGGCGTGGTCTTGATCAGCTCTTTCGTCTGCAGCCGAAGGCTGCCGTTGCCGAGCTGCGTGATCTCCGCGCCCAGATCATTCAGCGCGCGCTGCATCGTGACGACATCGCGGATCTCCGGGACATGCTCGAGTGTGACAGGCTCCGCTGTGAGCAGCGTCGCTGCCAACATCGGCAACGCCGCGTTCTTGTTCCCTGCCACCGAGATTTCACCGGCGAGCGGCTTGCCGCCTTCGATCACGAAACTATCCACGCTTTCGCTCCTGTCGCGGTGTGTCGCCCGCAAGCCGCCGGCATGGTACGAACCTAAGCGCGGATGCGATAGGGCCTTTTCTGCCTCGCGCAGCCAGTGTTCGCAAATCCGGATGGACAAGCTCGAGGACAATTTCAGCGCGCCACCGCCTGCTCCATCCGACGAGCAGCCGTCGGTGCGTGCGTACCGGATCCGGGCTGCGTGGATGCGCTTTGCGAACCGGGCGCGCGCGGTCGCGCCGTGGTTTTCGCTCGCCGTGGGCGTGTTGAGCGCATGGTTCGTGATGGGCCGCGGGCCTGACGCCAGTGGCCGCGTCGCGATCGCGATCTTCGGCGTCTGGGCGCTGATCTTGTTGCAGCGTTGGCTCGCTTCCATACCCACACCCGAGCGCGTGTGGGTGGCGCGCCTGACCTACTTTGCGCGGCTCTCTTCGTTGATGGCGACGCAGTCGTTCTTGCAGATGAAGCTGTTTTTCGCCCTGCCCTTCTTCGTAAAGGCCGCGGACTTCAGCGAGCTCGGCCACGACTTCTTCCTGCTGTGTTTGCTCGCGCTGTGTGGCGTGTCACTGTGGGATCCGTTGACCGAACGCTGGCTCGCAGGCAAGCGGTTGGCAGCGCTCTTGCCCGCAACGTCGAGCTTCGTCGCGCTGACCGCCGTGCTGCCGCTGCTCGGACTGTCGACGAGCCTGAGTCTGTGGCTTTCAGCGTGCGTAGGCGGCGGCGGTGCGGCGCTCGTGATGCTCCTGCACACGCCGCGCGGCGACCGCATGCGGACCGGCCCACACGCCGCGCTCGTCGCGTTGGCGCTGCCGACTGTGCTGGTGTTCGGCGCGGGTCGCTTCGTGCCAGCAGCGCCGCTCCGGCTCGCGAAGATCGGGTTCGGCAGCGAGACCCATGACCATTGGATCTCGAAGCCAGTGGAGCGCGGCGGCACCGCTCCGGCGAAGCTCGTATGCGCGACAGCGATCGCCTCGCCGTTGGGCGTGCGCGATCGCTTGTTCCACGTCTGGCATAAGAACGGACAGCTGCGCGCGCGCATCGAGCTCGAGGTAGTAGGCGGCCGCAGCGACGGTTACCGCACGGCCTCTCGGATCCCAATCGGTCCGAAGGAAGGTGGGCCGTTCAAGTGCAGCGTGGTCACGACCAGCGGCCAGGTCCTCGGCGGTCAGACGATCCGGCTCAGACCGCGAGAACCTTGAGTATTGTGCCGCACGCCGGCCCTCGGGCAGCCTGGACGGGTCAAAGGCGTGCTTCGGCGGCCTCGATCCCGTATAGTCTAAAGCCGTGGTTTCCAAGGCCAAGCCGAGCTCTCAAGACGCGCACGCGGTGACCATCCGCGAAGCCGGCTTGCGCGTGACTCAGCCCCGGTTGGCCGTGTTGCAGGTGCTGGAAAAGCAGCGCGGTCCGCTCAGTCACGCTGATCTGATCAACGCGCTCGATGGCCAGGGCTTCGACCGCGTGACCTTGTATCGGAACCTGAACGATCTCGCGGACGCTGGCATCGTCGCCCGCACCGAGGTCGGCGATCACGTGTGGCGCTTCGAGCTGCGTAAGCGCGCCGAGGCTCACTCGGGCGTGCACCCACACTTCACCTGCACCGACTGCGGGACGGTGGCATGCCTGCCCGGCGACGTCGTTCAGATCAGCCGCTCGGGACGTATGCCCAAGGCTGTGCGCGAGCAGACCGTCGAGGTCTCACTGCGCGGCGTGTGCGATCGCTGCAGCTGACAGCGGCAAGCTTCAGAACCGGCCTGCGATCGAGAGCTGCATACCGCCGCGACCATCGCCCATGCCGACCGAGATGCTGGCGTTCTGCACCGGGCCACGCTCGCGCACGGCATACATGATCGGCAAGCTCATCAGCGGCACCGCTTGCAGTGCGAGCATCGGCGCGAACATCGGATCCGAGAGCGTCGAGCGGCAGAACGCCAGGCGATCTGTGATCTCGCAGTGGTCGCCGAACACCGCCCAAGCGAGCGCGCCCACGGCGATCGCGGCGCCTACACCGCCGAGCGCCCAGCTCCACGGTGGCACCGGTTCCTCGTCGGGCAGCCAGAAATACTGGGCGAGCGACATCGCCAAAGCGCCCACGCCCGCTGCGCTCAGCGCAACGCCGCCGCGCGTCTGAAACTCGCTGTAACGGCTCTGCTCAAAGCCCTCGTTGCGCACCAGGCCGGACTCCCAAAGCTCCACGCGCAAGTCATTGCGAAGCGCATAAAACACCCAGCCAGTCGTGAGACCCGCGAGGCCCAACGCAGACAACGCACCTGCAGCCGTCACGTTTTGACCCACCAACCCATCGCGCATCGGTGCAGCTGGCTGCGGCGTCGCGCCCGGCTCCGGCAGCGACAAGCTCAGGCCTGCCGCTGATGGCTGCAGCTCTTCATCAGTGCGCAGATCGACCTGCACGTGCAGCTCGCGCCCTGCTTCGGCGTGCAGCGTTCGGCGCTCAGTCTTGTAGCCCGGGCTCGACACCTGCAGGATGTGCTCGCCCGGGTTGAGCAGCACCGCGCCATCTGGGCGCATGCGAATCGGCTGATCATCGAGGTTCAGCTCGGTGCGCTCCGGCGATGTGCCGATGTACGCCGAGGACACGAACCGCTTGGCTTGCGACAGGATGCCTTGTGCTTCCGAAGCGAGCTTTTGCGTCAACGGCTGTGTCTTACTGTTGAGCGCCTGCTCCAGAAAGCCGATGGCTTCGACGTAGCTGCGACCTTCGTAACAAGTCATGCCCAGGCCGCGCAGTGTGCGCGCATTGGGCCAGATCTGGTGTGCATCGCCGAAGAACACGCGCGCCTCGGGCCAGTGGCCGAGCGCGTACTCTTGCAGCGCTTTCTCCACCAGGTCGCGATACTGCGCGTGCTTGTCCGCGGCCGGTTTCTCTTGAGCAGACAGCGACGCAGGTGCGGTCACACACAGACAAGCAAGGCAGAGCGCGAACGTGCGCGCAGCCAAAATCAGGGCCCAAATGTGATAGTTCATGTATCGAACATCGCCCCGTCGCACGCTGTTCTCCGTGCTTTCGACATCTCCAGGAAGCGAGCCCGCCTTTGCGATTCTCGCGCTCATGTAACAGCACGACTGCGCAAGCATAGCCTCGTTCCCCGCGCTCGCAATCGATTATCCCCGACGCGAGAGGCCGAGGAGAAGCTAGCGCGGCGCCAGTTTTGGCGCCTGCAGTCAGCATCAAAGTCCTGCGCATGCACATTTGTGTGCGACGCGTGTCAGGTCGCGACTTGCCGCTGTGCGCTGCGGACCTGCTGTCCGGCAGAGTGCTTCAGCCAATGAACCTGCACAGAGCGGGCCCAGGGGCCCGTGCCCTACGCATTATGCCGCGCATTTTGACGGAACCGTGTACAACGACACCCGCTCTTTGCAGGCGGCGGTAGCGGAACCTCCGCTCGCCTCCCCGAAACCCACCATGGACGTCGAAGCTAGTTCCGAAGCGCCCGCGGCCTCAGCCAGCGAAATCGCGCCGATAACAGTGCGGGTGAGTGAGCGGCGCGTCCGGCCCTGGGCGCTCGCGTTCCTAGTCGTAAGCAGCTTGCTGGTGTTCGTGCGCCTGGGTGGCGGACCGATCGAAGTCTACGATGAAGGCTTGTACGGACGGCACGCGCAGAGCGCGCTCGCTCACCATGTGTACCTGCACGCGGTGGATCCCAAAGGGTCGTTTCCGACTGGCGACATCAAGTTCTCCAAGCCGCCGCTCTCGATCTGGGTGACTGCGGCGAGCTTTGCTGTTTTCGGTCCCACGTTGTTCGCGTTGCGTTTTCCGTTTGCGCTCGCGACGTTCGCGTCGGCTTGGCTCGCGTTCGCTTGGGGGCTGCGCTTACAACGCGGACCTGCCGGACCGTGGCTCGGTTTCGCGTGGGGCACGCTGTTTCTCGCGAGCCACGGCGCTTATCACTTCGGGCGTACAGCCACGATCGATGCGCTGCTCATGGCGTTCATCATGCTGTCGCTGTACGCACACGCCCGGGCGATCAGCAGCCGTGGCCTGCGCAGCGTGTTGTTCTGTCTCACGGCCGGCGCGGGCATCGCGCTGGCGTTTCTCACGAAGCAACTGGTCTGTGCGCTGGTCGCGCTGCCGATCGCGGGCGTGGAGCTGGCACGCATGCGTCGCGAAGGCTTTTTGCGGCCGTTCTTGCGCGCGTCGCTGTCTCTCGGGATCCCGCTGATCATCGCGGGCGCGTGGGTGGCGATGTTGTGGTCGAAGCTTGGACCGCAGACGCGCGAGGTGTTGTGGTCGCACGCGATCGTGCGCCGTGTGCGCGGCTTCGATGGCATTCATCACCACAACTATCTGAACCGCATCGCCGAGCAGCTCGACTTGGACGCGGCGCCGTGGCCTTGGACGCTGGGCTTGTTCGGCTTGATCTTGTTTGTCGCGGAGCGACAGCGCGCCCGTGAGTTCGCGTCCGACGCGTGGCTATTGTTTGGAACGTTTGTATGTTCGTGGCTGGCATTCGACGTCGGCTCGCGTGCGATCTTGCCCTGGTATGCCTACACGCTGCTGATGCCTTTGGCGTTCGGCAATGCGCTGCTCATCGCGCGCGCATGTGCGAGCGTGTTTGCGCCGGTGCGCGCGCCGTCGGGTTTATTGGCTGCGGTGTTCGCTGCTGCGGGCGCCGCTGCCAGCGTCATGATCGCCACCGATGCGACGCGCACGTTCCTACCGGCGCCGCTCACAGCAGCAGCGCTCAGCGGTCTGCTCGCGTTGTGCGCGTACGCGGCCACGCCGGAAGTCTTGCTGCGGCGCTGTACGATCGCGCTCGGCGCGGCGTTCGCGCTGGGTTTGTGCGGAGTGCTACTGCGCGAGCGTTATGCTTACGCGGAGTCTGATCCCGCTTCGGTGCTGGGCAGTCAGCTCGTCGCGCTCGGCGCGCGGCGCATTTCGATCGACACGCGCACGGGCTTCCACGACTACACACGCCAGACGTTCTTCGGTGTCAAAGCGCTCAACGATGGCGCCCCGTGGTCGTCGGGCGCCAAAAAGAGCAAGAAGCAGCCCGAGGCGCGCGTGGAAGCGGAAGTTCTGCCGCGTGAAGCGTACGGCGTCGACGGGCAGCGGATCTTTCGCGCGGCTGGGATGTTCGCGGTGCATGGCTCGCTGGCCAAGCATCCGTTCGGCTTGGAGCAGGCCGAGAGCGCGCTCGCATCAGGGCCGCTGACATTCGAAGCCGAGGATCTCGGGACAGCGCATTACGACACGCTGACCTATCGCGACAGCGCATCCGGTGGTGCGGTTCGCCGGGTGGCGAGCTGGCCACGCAAGCGTCCGGACGCGTTCAAGATGGCGCACGGTGTGCTCGCCGAGCTGCCGCGCGGCGCGTACACAGCGCAGTTTGCGATTCAGGCGGACTGCGAGTTGCTGCGCGGCGCGCGGCTCGGCGAAGTCACGATCACGCTCGGAACCAGTCAGCTCGCAAGCAAACCGGTGCAATGCCCTGAAAAAGCCGGCACGGAAGATCCGGTCAAGCTCGACTTCACGCTTCATAACCCTGGTCGTCTCACGGTGACCGTGCGCTACGACCAGGGAACTGTCGAAGTAGACCGCTTCACGCTTACGCGTAAGAACACAGAAGCGGCGCCAAGCAATCAGAAGGAGTAAGGGTAACGGACCGAGATGTCGGGGCCCGAGAAGGCTGCGAACTTGGCGTTGCCGATCTTCTCCGCCATGCACGCGGCGGCCTTGGTGCCTGCGAACGTGCCTTCGATCACCGCGCTGGCTTGGCCGGGCGCGCTGATCGTGACGTCCGCGAGGATCTTGCCGTAGGTGCCGTGCGCGCACGCCAGGACCTTCGCACGCACGCTGTCGAGACCGCTCTTGACCTGCGCACGCGAAAGGTTCTCAGGCAACGCTGGCGCGGGAGGCGGAGGTGGAGCGAGCTCGGCGACGGGCTCTGCCGCCTCTGGCTGCGGCGCGGCTGATGCCGCTTCCGTCGCTGCCGCTTCTGGCTGCGGCAAAGGTTCGGTCGCCTGAGCTTCTGCGGTTTCAGGTGCGGGCGGCTCGAGCTGAACCTCGGCTTGTGCTTCAGACTGCGCTTCGCCGATAGCTGCAGGCATGGTGCGGCCGCGCTTGCCACGCTTGCTGCGCTGCTTCGGAGCCTTGGACGGCGAAGCTACCTTGGCCTGTTTGGTCTTGGCGAGCTTCGCGAGCTTGGCAGACTTGCCGCTTGTGACCTTGAGCTCGGGGATGACGATGGGTTGCAACGCCGGCGCGATCTCTTCGATCTCTGACAGGTCGATCTCGATCGCCTGATCCGCCTCGAAGACTTGCACGGGCACAGACTCGGCCGCGGGCACTACAGTCGCCGCCATGAGCGGCAGCTCTGCTGGCTGTGCATGCGCGACCGCTTCAGCATTCCCTTGCGGGATGATCTGGGCGTAGTCAGCGAAGCGCACTGTCATAAGGCTGGCCGCGACCAGCGCTCCGACCGCGACGCTGACCGTGGTGGCGCCGATCCAACGGATCCGCTCGTTGAGCTGCTGTGGCACCGGACGCAGCGACAGGTTCGCGTCGTCCCAGAGCGGAACGAGAGCCAAGTGCGCGGGCGGCGGTACGGACAAGCGCGGCGCGGTCGACGGCTTGGGCGGCGACGGCAAGCGCCGCACCGCAGCCATCGGCGGCGGAGGTGGCGTAGACAGCGCCTTCGCCACCGGCGCAATGTGACTGCGACGAGGGAGCGGTGGCGGCGTGGTACGAACCTGAGCTGCGGATTCCTGGTTCTTCTGCGCCTGACTCATGACCTGCGATCCCTTCGATACTTCTGGCAATGCGAGTGCGTGGAGCACATGGGGACACATTGCAGGCGTTGTGCCAAGTCAGGGGACACAGAACCAGGCTAGTTTTTGTCTACACGGGCGTATGTAGCAGACAGCAGATGACACAACTGTAAGCAAAGCCGCACAAGCTGTGCAGCCGTAAGCAGCAGGCCTCGCAAATTCTGGAGAAACGGTCCTAGTGCCGATGATGGGTGGCAGCGTTGCCGTTGGAGCGCGCGCGCTCTGCCGCCGTCAGCTGCTGGCTGCGGGGGCCGTCGTAGGCGTGCTCCACGCGGTCCCAGAAGTCCCGCATGCTCTGCGTGGTGCGCGCGGGCACTTCGACTTGCGGCAGGCCCTGGCTGGGCACCACGCGCTGAGCTTGAAAGCGCGGGTGCTGCTGCGCGAACGAGTCCAGCGCCGCGAAGCTCGTGTACGGGTCGCGGTCGCACATGACAAGCACCGGGACTGTGACTTTGGCGTAGACCTGCTGCGGCGCAGTCTTCGGGAACAGCTCACCTGCGACGAACGCCAGCGGTGCGTGATGCGCGCCGGGCTGATGGCTCGTCGCGTAGCAGTACTCGAGCAGGTCTTCGTCGACGGGGCCCGCAAACGACTTGCGCAAGGAGTACTGCAGGGCCGTGCGCGTCACGAGCGCATCGAAGAACAGCTCGCCGAGGCCAGCTGCGGTCGCTTTCAACCAGCCGGGCGCTCCTGCGCGCGGACGCTCGTTGGGGCGATTGAAGCCGGTCGGCGAGATCATGATCAGCGAGTGCACGAGCTCTGGAAGCTCTGCGATGGCAGCGGCCGCGTACTCGGAGCTGAGCGACAGCGCGACCAGATCCGCGCGTTCGCCCGGCCGCTCATTGGCGACGTGGCGCAGCAGATGTTGGATCGCATGGATGTATGTAGTCGCCGTGTATTGCGTATTGCCGCGCTCCGAGAAGCCGTAGCCGGGCAGGTCCACCGCGTACACCGGGCGTTCGCTACGAAACTCTTCGAACAGGTTGCGCATCTCAAAGGCCGACGCCGCAGCGTGGATACCATGCACCAGCACGAGTGGTCGGCCAGACCGTGTCCCCTTACCATCGACGTAGTAGCTCATCGCTCCAGCATCGAGCGTCGTCACGATGCCGCGCTGTGCCTCGACTGCAGCTGGCAGAGGCGGCGCGACACGTTGCTGGCGCAGCGCCAACAGTCGCTCGCGCACGCGCAGGACGGTGGTTCGTGAGAGCTCACGTAAGTTGGTCAGCATGGCGGTCCTCGGTTTTTTTGGGCATGTCCACTGTCGGCGTTGCAGGTGTGGTGCCAACTTTCGTCTGTGGAGATCACGCACGCGCCCCAGTGTGCGCTCGCGCTCGGCATCGTGCTCGTTTCGTACGCCGGCAGGAGCCAGTCACACGGCTCACGCGTCGCGATGCGCTCGGCACATCACTTGCAAACTCGTTCTTTCGTACGCCGGGCTCGAGTGAGCCACGGCAGCCGAAAGGAGGGCGCCATGGCAGGTGCCAGAGCGCGCGTACATGCGCGAGCGGAACACAGGAAGACTTATCCATTGGATCTGCACGAGGCGCCGCGTCGCCGCGAGGATGACGCTGTCACAAGGCTGCGAATCGTGCCTGTAGGGGGCAACCGGTCCACTGCCGCTCGTAGCGGCGGAACGCTGCAGATCAACTGCACCGTCACGCCCGTGCAAGAGCATCAGGAGCATCATGGTGCTGAGCACGAGCCTACACCTGAGCAGCCGAATGTGATTTACGCACGACCGGTGTGGTCAGCACCGAGACACCCCGCGGGTGAACACGACATGCACGAAATGCAGCCGCGCGCGCGTCGCGAGCGGGCGCACTTCGCCGATGTGCCTACCGCTGTGATCCCCGGGCCGGGCCAGAGTCCGGGCCTCGCTGACCTTCAGCTGCGCGCCGCGCATGCGCTCGCCGGCTTGCAAGCGGGCCTGCAGACACTGCAGTCGCAGGGGATCGACTTGCGGAAGTGGTCTAAGTCAAGCGTCGCGTGGACCGCTGCGCTCGGGGTATATGCGGTCGTGCTGTTTCTGATCGCGATCCTGACCTCGTAAGGGCTACAGTCTGGATTCATGGCGAGCTCAGTTTACACAGCGAAAAACGCGCGAGTGAGGCTCGCCTGGGGTCGCGCGTCTCGCAGAGACACGCTGAAATCGCCGGATGCACCGCGCTCGGGGCAGAGCATCTGGGATGACTTGCGGAGCTTCGAGCAAGCGCTGCGCAAAGGTGCGGCTCAGGCGCGGCTGGAAGCGCGTGATCCCGAGCTTGCGAGCATCTTTTCCAGTGTGGGGAAGCGGCGTCGCAGCCGTGGTGAGACGCCGCAGATTCAGCTGGGCAAGCCCGCTACGACGCAGCAAGTGGGCCGCGCGGATGCGGGCACGCTCCTCGACTTTAAGCGTGTTGGCACCAGTGTGGCGATCCTGCGAGTCGCGAAACCCGCGGACATGCAGTTTCGCGCCGGGCAGCACTTGAAGCTGCTGTTTCCGAACGGCGCTAAGAATCCGTACACCATCGCGTCGGCGCCAAGCGATCCGCATTTAGAGTTTTGCATCGAGCGGGTACCCGGTGGGCGCGTGTCGAGCATGTTGTTCGAGCTGAAGCCCGGTGCACACGTGCAGGTCGATGCCAAGCCCAAGGGCAGCTTTGTGTTGCAGCCGTCAGCGGACTTGCATCTGATGTTCGCGACGGTCACGGGCATCAGTCCATTTCGCAGCATTCTTCGGGAAGCAGCTGCGACGGGACGGTGGTCGCGCTTTGTTGTCGTGCAAGGCGCGAGCTTCGCTGAGGAGCTTGTGTACCGCGAGGAGCTGGAGGCGCTGGCCAAAGCGCATCCGCAGCACGTGCGTTATCTGCCGAGCGTCAGCCGGCCGACGGATCCGCAGAACCGTGGGTTCAGCGGGTTGACCGGGCGGTTGCCTGCGCTCGCGCCTGCGCTGATTCGCGAGCTGCAGGCGGGTAGTAAGCGCATTCAGATCTATGCGTGCGGTCACCCAGAGATGGTGCAGGCGATCCATGCCCTCGGTGTCGACCATGGATTACCTGTTGCGAGCGAAGTGTTCGACTGACTCTGCTCTCGTAACCGTGGACGATGAGATTCCGTCCCACGGTTACGGTAGGAAGGGTCAGCGCTTGGGATGGGCGCGCATCTCACGCACCCGCTGCCCATGAACGCGCTTCGCCTCGCGCTGGTGCTCGTGCAGCGCGCGCTCATCACGACGGCGTTGCTCGTGCGCTAGCTCGCGCTGCAGCCTTCCGTAGGCTGTGAAACGCGCCGCGTCGAGCTCACCGCTCGCTATCGCAGCCTGGATCGCGCAGCCAGGCTCCGAAGCGTGCTCGCAATCGCCGAAGCGACAACGCGCAGCCAGCTCATCGATATCAGCGAACGTCGCTGACATCCCCGATTCAGCGTCCGCCAAGCCCAGCTCGCGCATGCCCGGCGTGTCGATCAACAGCGCACCACTCGGCAAAAGGAACAGCTCCCGCGCCGTGGTGGTGTGCCGCCCTTTGTCGTCCGAAGCGCGCGCTTCGGAAATCGCAGCGCGCTCTTCACCCAAACAATAGTTCGCCAAGGTCGACTTACCGACCCCGGACGAACCGATCAACGCGACCGTACGCGCAGGCTGCAAGTACTGCGAGAGCACGTCCAACCCGAGCCCGGCCACCACCGAAACAGCGTGCACCGGCACGCCTAACGAAACCGCCTGCGCCTCTTCCAAGTACTCGGTCGCGTCCTCACACTGATCGAGCTTTGTGAGCAGCACGACCGGCTGCGCCCCACCCTCCCAAATCAACGCCAAAGCTCGCTCCAATCGGCGCGGGCTGAAGTCTTGATTCAGCGCGGTCACCACGAACACAAAGTCCAGGTTCGCAGCCATCACCTGCAGCGCAGAAGAACGCTCGACGCGCTTGCGTGCGAGCGAGCTCCTACGCGGCAGAACGCGCGAAATGCTCGCGCGCAACCCGGAGTGATCCAAGCGTGCAGCCACCCAATCACCCACCACCGGCAACGCACCATCGTCAGCAGCATGCCGCAGCCGCCCGCTGATCGACGCTTGCAACACACCCGCCTCCGCCCAGAGCACATAATGCTCTCGCGAAGCACTCACCACACGAGCCGGCACGTCACCAGCAGCGTGCTCAGCCACAAAACCACTCAGATACGGCTCACCGTATCCCAACTCTTCGAGCTTCATTGGAATCTCCAGGCGCAGAAAAGGCAGTGCGCTCTGGCACGAACAGCACGCGGCTCGTGGGGCGTCACCACTGCAGCCATGAGCTGCACGGTTCAACGCCAGACGAGCTCGGAGCTACGCGCTCAGAGCACGGAATTCATTTCGAGACAGCGCGGCCAGCCAACGCAGGCCAGGCACACGCCAGGCGACTCGCCGCACCAGCAGCAAGTCACTCAACACTCGAAAGGCGGCCAAAACCGCGCCGATCAGCGCCGGAGCTCTAAAAGCTCAAACAGACGCGGAGGCAGCAACGTAGGCCGCACAGCTGAAAACATTGGGCTGGTGCATAGCTTTGCCTCCTCACGGAAGACCCCCAGCTTGAAACAAGCCCGCCCCGCCGTCAAGCGACCGAAGTCACAGCCGGTAGACCCGCTCGGCGTTTCCGTAGAAGAGGGCGTGCTGCTCGCTCTCCGAGAAGTCCGCCGCGATACGCTTGAAGGCATTCCAGAGCGGCACGTACCCGATGGACTGTTTGTCGACTGGGAAGTTGCTCTCGAACATGCAGCGCTCTACCCCGAAGCACTCTAGGGTGTGCGTGTAGTAGCGGCGCTGAGCCGCGACCAGCTCGTCGGACGAGGCGAGCTGACCGCGCAGGTTCCAGCCGAAGCCGTTGTCTGGCATGGCCAGGCCTCCGAGCTTGGCGAACACGTTTGGGCACTTCGCGATCTCCGCGATGTCGCGCTGCCACTGCTGGAAGATCTCTTCGCGCTTGCCCGCGAACCGGCCTACACCGAGTGGTGTGCCGAAGTGATCTAACACAAATACAGTGTCAGGTACGGCGCGCGCCAACGCTGTGTAGTCAGCGTTTTGGAAGTGGTAGTGCCAAGTGTCGTAAGACAAACCCAACTTGCCGAGCAGCTTCACGCCGCGGCGAAAATCTTCGCGAGCGTATTGGTCAGGCAAGCCGCGGCCCGGAATGGTGAGCGCCGAAGGATCTGGATCGCGTGCACCGGAATGCCTGATGCCGCGTAGCAGTCCGCGCCCTGCTTGCTCGTGCGCCGCGAGCACGTCGCGCAGCTTGTCCTCGAGCGTGAGGTCGGCGTGCGCCACGATCCCCGCGATGATCGCGTGCTTGCCACCTGCAGCGCGGCTCTGTTCTGCGATCTGCGCCACGGTCTCGGTCTCACCCACTGGTTTGAGCTCTGCAGGTCCGTCCTCGCGATAGAACGAACGGCACTCGATGTAGACCGTCTTTTCTACGGCGTGACCCGCACCCGTGTCGAGCCACAGGTCATCCAGCGTGTACGTGCCGAAGCCAGGGCGATTCCAGAGGTGGTGATGTGGATCGATGATCCGTCGTTCGAGATCGATCACCGCTTCGGATGCTGAGGTTTTATCGGTCATGGTTTCGCCGCTCCCGGAGATGCGCGCGGCGAGCATACACGCTCTAAGTGAACAGCTCGGGATAATACGCGCGCACGTCGCGCTCGGGATGCGCTAGGCCGCAACCAGACAACATGCTCAGCGCCTCGCGTTTGCGCGCTTCGCCCTCTTCACCACCACGCACGCAACCGAACGCGTAGAGCTCGCGCGCCGCGTCGTCCTTTGCGCCGATCTCTTCGTGGTAGGCGATGCTCTGTTCGAGCAGCTGCTCCGCGCGCACGCGGTCGCCACGCAGGAGAGCGATGCGCGCACACAGGCGCGCGCCAGCAGGCTTGCGCAGCGGCTCCGGCGCCCCCGTGGCCAGGAACTTCAAGCAGCGCTTCACCACGCGCTCGGGGTCCCCGGACTCGCCGCGCACGACGAAGCGGTTGAGTAAAAAGCGCGCCAAGTTGACGTTCAACAAGTAGGAGAGATACGCGCTGCGGCGCACTGGCGAGGCTTCGAAGCCTGGCAACATCTGCTCGAGCACTGATTGCGCCCAGTCGAAGTCACCTGTCATGGCAGCTGTGCGCAGCACACCGGTAAGGTTCATCACATGCAAGATGCCAGTCTCACCCTTCGGCAAGCGCGCGCGCTCCCAATCCAACCGCTCACGCGAGTGCGCGCAACACTCCAGCACTTGCTCCATGCTCGTCACGCAGCCGGCGATCTGCAGGATCGCTGTGAGATTGTCAGTCGCGCGTGCGCTCGCGATGATTTCACGCAGCTCTTGGATCGCTTGCTTGTGTCGCCCGAGGCCTTGCAGTGCGGCGATGCGCACGGTGCGCACGGAGAACATGTGATAGTAATCGCCGGTGTCGTCGAAAGCGCTCTTTTTGTCGTAGATCTCGTCGGCCGAATACGACGGCTCGATGACATCGCGAAAGCGGCCGAGCATGAGCGCACACGTCGCGCGCGTCGACAGCAGCTCTACCTGCACGGTCGGATTGTCCACTTGCTCGCTCAGCTCCGTCGCCATCGCGAGCTGCGCATCGGCGCGGCTGGCAGCGGCAGAGGTTCCGGATAACGACTCGATCGCCGCGGTCAGGCACATCGTGCGCGCCATTTGCAAGAGCTCGCCGTACTGAAACGCCATGCGCACCACGCGCGCTTGGAACAATGCCGCTCGCAGCGGCGCGTATACAGCCGTCCACACTGCGATTGTGCCGTAGAACTCGCCGCGCCGAAACTCGTCCGCTGGCAACGGGATGCCGAGCTGCGGCTTCACCGTGCGCGCGTACAGCGCGTACCGTGCACGCTCCCACGCGATCGCCGTGTACATGCCCGCGCGGGTCGAGGGGAGCTCGATCCGCAGCGCTTGCATGACGCGCTGCACGAGCTTTTCGCCTTCTTCGAAGCGTCCGCTGCGCACCAGGTGTGACGCAGCTTTCTGCAGCAGCACGATGCGCTCGGACTCTTGCGCGTATTCGCTGGCCTTCAGGTACGCGTCGGCGGCTTGCGCGCCGCGCCGACAACGCGCGAGTGCGAGCCCGGCTTTCGTCCACAGCGCAGCCAGCTCGTCGCGCGAGTCGGTCAACGTCAAGCAGCTTGCGTACAGCTCGGCCGCACGCTCAAAAGCAAGGCTCGAGCTGGCGATCTGCGCTGCCGACTCACCGTAGCGGAGCGCGAGCACGCGCTGTCCTGCGCCGAGCGCGAGCGCATGCAACCACGACGGATCCGACGAGCCCGAAGATTCGATCGCACGCAGCAGCCGCTCGTGCACACGCGTGCTCTCCGCCGCTGACAGCGCCACACCGATCGCCTCGCGCACGCGGTCGTGGTAGACCTCCAAGAGGCGCACGCCATCGACCAGGCGCGTGCGCACCAAGCGCAGGCCCTGCAGCGAGTGAATGTGCGAGCGGCCATCACGTTGCACGCCTGCAGCGCCGAGCGCGAGCTGCGGGACGAGCGGTCGGCCCGCTATGGCGAGCACACACAAGACTGCCTTGGCTTGATCGCTGAGCAGCGCGCTCGTGCGCAACACGAGCTGTTCGACCGTCAGCGCGTCCAGATCGAGCTCGCCGCGATCGAGCTTCGCGCGCGCGAGCGCTGTCAGCTGCAGCGCGAGAAACGGATTGCCGTGGGCTTCGGCCACGATGCGCTCGGTCAAGCTGGCCGTCGCGCTATGATCCGTCCCGAGGCGCTGAAGGCACAAGCGTTCGATGTCAGCGTCGTGGAGCGGCAGCACTTCCAGCTCGAAGCGGAGCTCGGGCGCAGAGTGGCCCGCGGCTGGAACAAGCTGCCGCAGACAGCTGCTGGTCTCGACCTCGTCGCTGCGGTAGCTGAGCACGAACAAGATCGGCGCCTCGGCCGGGCGGATCAGCCAGTCCTGGAGCAGGCTCGCGCTGTCGAGGTCGCCCCATTGCAGATCATCGATCCACAGCACGAGGTTTCTCACCTTGGCGACGTTGATGAACAGCTCGCGCAATGCGCGCTCGGCTTGTTGTCGAGCACCAGCGGCATCGCCGCGCACACCGCGACCTTTGGCCATCAACGTGTGCACCACGCGCAGCCGCTCGAACGCAGGAAACACCTGCGTCAGCGCATGAATTTCAGTCGGCAGGAGGTGCGCGACCTCGTAGTCGTCGAGCCTCGACAGGTGTGAGACCAGCTCGTCGATCACACCGTCGAGCGCTTTGAACGGCATCGCTTCGCGCTCGTAGCAGCGGCTGCGCAGCACCAAAGCGTGACGGCCGTACAGGCCCGGCGATTCTTGGAGGTCATCCAAGAAGTATTCGATCAACGCGGTCTTGCCCGAGCCGGACATGCCGCGCACGTGCACCACCGCACTGCGGTCTTCGCGCACGTATTCCAGCGCGTCATACAGCCTCGCCACCTCGTCGCGCCGACCGAACAGCTCCGCGCGCGCCGTGGGCGCGATTGTGTCACCTTGAAAAGGGCCCTCTTCGGTGATCGGCAGCGGCTCTTGGCTGCGTCCGCTGATCAGCGGAGCGAGCGCGCTCAAGATCGCGTCGCCATCAGGACGCTGCGCTGGATCGCGCGCGAGGAGCGCCATGCACAGCTCGAGCAGCGGGCGCGGCCCGAGGTCAGCCGAGAGCGGCGGCGCATCCTGCTTCAGCTTGCGCTGCACGAGCGCCACTGCGGACTTCGCTTCGATCGGCAGAAAGCCGCTCAACGTCTCGTACAACATCACACCGAACGCGTACCAATCGGAGGCAGGTGTCAGCGTACGGCCCGAAGCCTGCTCTGGTGCCATGTACGCGGGCGTGCCAGCGACCGTGCCTTCGAGCGCGATGTTGTCTTCGGCCCGGCCGAGCTCGCGTACCAGACCGAAGTCGAGCACCACCACGCGACCGCTCTTCGCGACCACGACGTTCGTCGGCTTGAGATCTTGGTGCAACATGCCGGCGCGATGCACCGCTTGCACGCCGAGCGCGAGCTGCTGGAACGCGCGCGCGATGCGCGTGATGCGCGTCGCGCTCGACCAATTGTCGTTCGCGGGCACGGTCCCACTCGTGAGGACATCGTGGCTGTCGTCCTCCGCGAGCGCGCTCGCGAGATCGGCTCCGTCGACATACTCCATCGTGAGGAACCACTCGTCGCCGTCGCGCTGCAGGTCGTAGAGCTTGACGAGGTTCGGGTGATGCAAGTCAGCGAGCGCGCGAAACTCGCGCTTGAAGCGCGCCACGCTGCGTGAGTCCACGCGCGATAGCTTCTTGAGCGCGAGCTCTTCGCCGGTCTCGCGATCGAGCGCGAGGTGAACCGTGCCTGCGCCACCTTTGCCTAGTGGACGGCGCAGCTCGTAGCGAGCGCTCGCGAGCTCCGGAAGCGGACGACTACTTACTGCTGCGACCATGCCCGAACAGTTAAGTTAGCAAAATGCCCGCAGATAGTTAGGACTAGGATCGGCGCGTGTGTCCCACCGATGATCGTTGCTGGTATTTTCGGCCTGCAGCTGTCAGCGGCGGATCACGTACACTCCAGGACACCCACAAAGCCGCAACTCTGGTAGGATGCTGGGCCATGACTAAACCCAAGCTCTATTACTTCGACGCCCCGGTAAGCCGCGGCGAGGAATGTCGGCTCGCGCTCCACCTGGCCAACGTCGATTTCGAAGACGTGCGCATCCTGCGCGCGGATTGGCCCGCGTTCAAGGAACGCACACCGTTTGGGCACGTACCGGTGTTCGAAATTCCCGGGCGTGCGCCTATCGCCGAGTCGAACGCGATCCTGGCTTTGATCGGGCGCAAGCACGACCTGCACCCAAGCGATCCTTTCGAGGCAGCGCGCCACGAGGCAGTGATGAGCCACGTCGAGGATCTACGCGCGGCCGTCTTGCCCACGATGCGCCTCCAAGACGACGCGGAGAAGAAGCGCGTGCGCGAAGCGCTGGCCGCTGATTTTCTGCCAACCTGGGGTCGCAACGCAGATCGCCAGATCGAGTCCGGTCCGTTCTTCGCTGGCGACAAGCTGCACGTGGTCGATCTCAAGCTGCACATGGCGGTGCGTTGGTTCGTGAACGGTGGCGTCGATCACATCCCATCCACCGTCTTCGCAGCCTGTACCAAGCTGATGCGCTTGCACGACGCCGTCCGCGACGATGCGCGCATCAGAGCGTGGTACGCCAAAGCGGCGAAGTGACGCGGCGCGCTTGACCGCGCGAGAACGCTTCGGGATCCTCTAACGCATGACCGTTCCTGTCGCCGGTATCTGCGATGCGCGCTTCGAGCGGGTGCGGGACGCGTTTCGCAACAACTTCGAAGCGCTGGGTGAGCTCGGTGCGGCCGTCACAGTGTATCTGGACGGCCGCAAAGTAGTGGATCTGTGGGGCGGCTGGGCGCGCCCGGATCGCTCGCTGCCCTGGGCTGAAGACTCGCTGGTCAATGTGTACTCCGTCGGCAAAGCGGTCGCGCTGCTCGGCGTGTTGCACTGCGTAGAGCGCGGCCTGCTCGAGCTCGATCGTCCGCTCGCGCACATCTGGCCTGCGTTTGGTCAAGCGGGCAAAGCGCAAATCACGCTGCGACAAGTGCTCTCGCACCGCGCAGGCGTGCCAGCGATCGCGGAGCCGCTGCCGCCCGGAGCGGCACTGGATCTGCCGCGTATGGTCGCTGCGCTCGAGCGTCAAGCGCCGTGGTGGGAGCCTGGCACCAAGCACGGCTACCACGTAAACAGCTACGGCTATTTGGTCGGGCACGCGGTTCGGGTCGCTGCACGGCGCACGCTCGGCCAAGTGTTGGCCGAGCAGGTCGCGGGGCCGCTAGCGTCAGAGATCTATCTGGGTCTGCCAGAAGCGCTGCACGGGCGCGTGGCGGACTTCGATTATCCTACGGAGCCGGCGCTCGCAGCACCCGCGACCATGACCGAGCCGGAGCGCATGCGCTGGAATGCGTACGCAAATCCTCCCGAGCTCTCGGGTCGTGGCGTGATCAACAGTGCTGCCTGGCGCAGCGCCGAGATCGCTTCTACGAACATGCATGCGACCGCACGCGGCGTCGCACGACTTTACGCGGCGCTGGCTGCAGGCGGCACGCTGGACGGCGTGCGTGTGGTCGACGCAGGGCTGCTGGCAGAGGCGAGGCGCGAGCACTCGGTCGGGCTCGACTACGTGCTCGAGCGCCCTTCCCGCTTTGCGCTCGGCTTTCAGCTCACTCAGCCGGAGCGCCCGCTCGGTCCGAACCCCAATACCTTCGGACATCACGGCGCAGGCGGCTCGCTCGGATTTTGCGATCCGGACATCGGCCTAAGCTTCGGCTACGTGATGAATTCGATGGGCCCGCGCTGGCAGAACCCGCGCAACCGCGCGTTGATCGAGAGCGTGTACGCATGTCTAAAGTGATCTCGCGTACAACATAAAGCAGCGTTTTGACGCGTTATTGACGACGCAGTCCCTTGTGCTGGCAAAACGCGCACGTGATTTCGACGTGCTCAGCTACGCGATCGCTAAACGCCGAGGTTCTCGTTTACTCGAGACGCGCGCTGTCTTTATGGTCCCGCTCATGCAGAGCTTTGATGTCGCTGGCTACCATCTGCGTGGACTGTTCGAAGGCTTACGTGCGTTACATATCGATGTCGATCGCATGCTCGACGAGTGCAACGTCGACCGCGCGCTCTTGGCCGATCCGGAGGTGCGCTTCCCTGCAGTGCAAGTGTTGATGCTTTGGCTGCATGCCGAAGAGCGCTACGGAAAGCCTAGTTTTGGCTTCGATCTCGCGGTGCGCGTTCCTTACGGCAAGCTCGAGCTGATCGACTATCTCGTGGCCGGATGCCCGACGGTTGGAGCAGGCATCGAATGTCTCGCGCATCACGCACGCCTGTGTGCGTCGGGCTTCACGTTCAGCATCGAAGATTACGTGCACGAGCGCGAGCCCGGTCGGCGCATGCTGCCGGACGTCATGCATGCCGCGGGCGGGCTCCCGAATAGCATGTCCGAGTACAACTGGACGCTGGTCGTGTCGCGCTTTCGCAAGGCCGCAGGGCCCTCGTTTCAGCCGGCGCTCTGGCTGCGTCAAAAACCGAGCGTTCCGGTGAGTGAGCAGCTCGACGTGTTCGGGCGCCTGCCGTTGATCGGCGAGCAAGAGGCGCTGTTCATCTCCGACGCGCAGTGGAACCTCGCGAACTCGAAGCAGGATCCGATGCTGCATCGGCTCCTGCTCGCGCATGCACAAGACGTCGCGGCGCGTCTGCCGAAGAACGACTTCCTGAGCACGCTGCAAAACACCATCGTGTCTGCGATGCATCGCGGTGATCCGAGCATCGGCCGCATCGCGACTCGGCTCGGGTTTACGCCGCGCACCCTGCAGCGCAGGCTCGACGAGGACGACCTCACGTTCCAGCAGGTGCTCGAAGATCTGCGGCACGAGATGGCGCGGCAGTATCTGCTCGGATCGCAGCTCTCGATCACCGAGATCAGCGGGCTCTTGGCTTATACCGATGCCACTGCGTTCGGTCGGGCGTTTCGCCGCTGGACTGGGCGCACTCCTCTGGAGTTCCGCAAGGCCGGCGGGCAGCCCGCCGCTGCGCAGCTCGAATCTGCCAGCGACTGATCAGCTATCGATCTTTTGTCGCGGGCTGTCGATGCGGCGCTGAGGCCTGCGGGCGAGGAATCGGCCTTCTGGAGGAGGGTCGAACCATGATCAGAGTTGCGTTCACGTTGGGGCTGCTGGCATCGGGGTGTGCGGTCGAAGAGGTTGAGTCGGGCTCGGGCTCAGGCTCGGGCTCGGGCTCGGGGTTTGAGAGTGTGAGACCGATCGTGATGGTGGCTGGCATGTTGGAGGATGAGGCCACTGTCGCGCCGCTGACGGATGCGCTGCATGAGAAGGGGTTTGATGTCACGATCTTCGTGCCACCCGACTCGGGGCTCGGAGATATTCGCGGTTACGCGAAGCAGCTTGGTGAAGTGGTCGAGGCTGTGCGGCGCAAGACCCACGCGCCGCAGGTGGATCTGATCGGGCATTCGGAGGGCGGCGTCACTGCGCGACGCTACGTGAAGGATCAGCTGGAAGGTGCGCCCGTGCACACGGTGATCTCACTTGGCTCGCCGCAACAAGGCACCGACGTGGGCTCGCTCAGCACGCTGTTGCGAGCAGCGGGGCTGGAGACTTGGATGCCCGGGCTCGAACAGCTGATCGCCGGCTCGACGTTTCTGAAAGAGCTCAATGCGGGTGACGCTACGCCGGGCGACGTGCGCTACGTCACGATTGGGACCACGGAAGACATCGTCACTCAACCTGTCGCGCACGCTGGAATTCCCGGTGCGGAGAACGTGATCGTACAAGACGCCTGCCCCGGGCGCATGGTCGGGCACTTCGGCTTGTTCGAAGATGCGTGGGTGTTGCAGGTGATCACATCAGTGCTGGCCGGTGAAGCTCCCAGCGGCGACTGCAACGCGCTACCGGTGGGTTCACAGATCTAGCGTTCGTGCAGCCACCAGCGGCGTGGCCGTGCTGCGCGCATCGGAGATGCGGTAGTAGATGGTCACGATCGCAGCTTCGATCAGTACGATCAGCGCGTACAGCAGCGGGAGCTTGAGCAGCTCCAGCTGATTGTCCGAAGGAAACGCGGTCACGAGGATCGCGAAACACAGGGGCGAGTTTTGGATGCCGGTTTCGAACGAGACGGTGCGGCGTTGCGGGACCGGCAGCCCACACAAGCGCGCGACCAAGCTGCCGAGCAGCATGCCCACGCTGCCGAGCAAGGCCGCAGCCAAGATCATCGGAGCCGTCAGCGTCTTGAACACATCTGCGTTGCGAATGACGCTTACGGCGACGAGCGTCAACAGCACACCGAGCCCAGCGATGCTGCCCACCTTCTCCGCGACGGCGGCAAAACGCTCGCCGAAGCGTCGACGCAGCAACATCGCGATCGCGACCGGCACGAGCAGCACCACCAGCGTCTTCACGATGTCGCCGTAGGGAAGCGGCAGCTCGGTCGAGGTGAACGGTCGCGCGTACACGTACAAGCACAGCGGCATGAGCACGATGCCCAACACCTTGCTTGCCGCAGTCATGGAGATGCTGAGCGCAACGTCTGCGCGCGCCAAGTGCGCGAACAAGTTGCTCGTGGTGCCGCCTGGGCACGTGCCCATGACTATCAAGCCGAGCGCGGCGATGCCGGGCAGCTCGAGGGTCTTCGCAAGCACGAACGCGAGCAGCGGCATCCAACCAAACTGTGATGCCGTACCGATCAGAAACGCACGCGGATGGCGCGCGAGCTCACGAAAGCGCTGCCACGTCAGGGTGGCGCCCATGCCGAACATCAACACGATCAAGAGCAGCGCGATGAGAGACGTCTCGAGCGGACTGAGCATGCTCCCTTCATAGCGCGGGGGAGCGCCCTGACGTCAAAACTTCTGGGTCAGGACAACAATCAGCGCATCCAGAGGCTGTCGGCTGCAGGATCTATCTCCAAATGCAGATGATTCGCGTGGGCGGCGTTGTGATGCGGCGTGACGACGACCTGAAAAAAGCCGCGCTGAGCGGCATCGCAGGCCAGGTCGCGGAGCAGCCGGCCCGCGTCGTCGTCGCGCCACTTGGCGCACGGATTCGCCTTCGCTTTGCGGTTTTTCCAGTCAGTCAGGACGCTCAGCATGCGCCCGTCCTCGAGCTCGACGCGGCCGATGTCGATCGCGCGGCCAGCTGCATGCCCGCTCAGCTTGTCAGAGCCATTCACGCGCGAGAGCGACCGGTACATCGAGTAGTGCTCGATGCCCACGATGCCGCGCGCGCGTAAGCTCGGCGCCCAGGCGAGCAGCGTAGCGGCGAGCCGGCAATCGAGGTAGTTCGTCTCGGCGTCGGGCGTCGCGCCGCCTTCGATGTTGATGCCGCCGATCGGGGCCGTCAGCCTGATCGGCCAAGCGATGCCGTCAGCGGCGGCGGGAGCGATCTCACGATACTCGACACCAGCCTGCTTCAGGGACGCCGCACAGCCCGCCGCCGTCTGCGGCAGGCGTAGCGGTCGTACCGCGGCGTTGGTTGCGGCATGGCTGACTGTAGCCGTGTTCACAACCTCGGTGTGGCGCTCGGCCGCTTTGCCCGGCGGCACGGAGCCCGAGCTAGGACGGAGATCCAAGCCATAAGCGAGCCCGACGATCACAAACAAAACTAACACCACGCGCACGATGTCGCCGGGTCGATTGGAACCGCCGCCCTCTGGGAAGTAGTCGTTCAACGCTCGAAATGTACTGCGCGAACGCGCGCAACGCTCGCAACTAACGCAACACGCGCGAAACCTTGGCTGATCGGCCGCGTTCCCGTGCGCGCCACATGAGGCGCTGACGCACCAAATCCTACCACCAGTGTTAGGCGCTTAGGCCCTAAGTTCTTGCGCGCTCTATCAGCTCTTCGCGAGTGAGCGTCGTAACTCGAGGAAAGAGCGCACGCGACAGAGCATCCAAAAACTCGGGCTTGGGTGCGCGGAACGCACGCGCTGGATGGATCAGCAGCGCGAGCACGCCGATCACGTTGTCTCGGTTGTCGTCTTCCAGCGCGAACACTGCGTATTCTGCGTCACTGCTCGAGCTTGCGAAGCTCTCGACGCGCGTGCTCTCCGCGTCTTGTGCGCCGTCAGCCTCGGACAGCTGTGTGCCGCCCCTAGCTGCAACGTGTACACGTGTCATGAGCACGTCGGGCGGCTCTTCACCTTGGCGCGGCGCGATCAACAGCGGTTTGTCATCCTCTACGCTGAACAAGAAGCCACCTCGGCTGCGCGCTTGTTCCATGGCGAGGCGCAACGCGTGCTCGGCGCGCTCGTGATCTTCGCGCAGCATCGTGAGCTCAGACAACGCGGTCTGCCAGCGCGCTGCGTCCTGCGTACGCGTAGTCTCTCCAGCCGCGCGCGCTTTGTCCTCTGGCGGTGCACCCGAGCGCGTGCGCACACGCCGCCGCATCTTCTCCGACTGCGCGATCAGCACGGGGTTGTCGGTCGCGCGAAACCAACGCTCCATCAGGCGCGCGTGCGCTGCAGCACGCGTGTAGTCGCGCGCGGTGATCGCGATGGTCGCTGCCGTGCCGTACAGGTTGCCGAGCAACAGCGGATGCTTCGAATCCGCGTAGCGCTCGAGCGCTACGTCGATCATACGTGCCGCTGCGTCGTGATCACCAAGGCCGGCGTAAGCGTGTGCGAGCTCCCGTTCAAGGTTGACGTACATCGCGGCGACGCGCCGATCGCTCGGGCTGAGCCGCTCGACCAGAGGCACGAGCACGGCCTTTGCTTCTTCATGTCTCCCGAGCTGGTTCAAGCCACGACAGAAGGTCGCCATCGCATTCGAGCGCCCTATGAATGCGCGGTCCTGCGTGCTGTCCAAGATCGGCTTGGAGATCGCAAACGCCTGCTCATGGTCGCCCTTGGCGTGGTGGTATTCTGCGCGCACCATGGTCGCGTCGTAGTGCAAGCTCGGGATCTCTCCCGCGAGTTGATCGAGCCGTTCAGCGATGCGTTTGAGGCCGATCGTGTCGAGCGTCGATGTGTATACGAGGATGAAAAAGCTCGGCGCCCACACCTCGTTCTGCCAGATCCTGCCGGCCTGCACCGCGTGGCGCTCGACCTTGAGGCGGTACGTCTCAGCCAGGCCGATCTCGCCGCGCAGCGCGTGATAAGCGAATCGCAGCTGGTCGGCGACCGCGCGATGATCGATCCGGCCGGTCTGATCCAAGCGTTCGGCCAGCTCAGGCGTGCGCGAGCCCACGCAGAACAGCTCCATCATGCCGAGCAGCCGCAGGATACCCGCTTGCAGCTCGTTGCGCGCGTTGTCCGGCAGCTCCAGGATCGGCCGCGGATCGTCCAAGCGCTCGAGCAGCTGCTCGGCCTCACGCAGGCTCTCGCTCACGCGCTCCCGCGGCGCCGCTGCCAGCAGCAACGCGAAGCGGTACGCATACGCGGGAGCTGCATCATCGCCCAGGTTCCGCAGCGGCGCGATGCGCTCGGCCCAAGCGAGCGCCGCCTTGGAGTCGAGGCACACTGCGGCAGTGGCTGTCAGCACAGTGACACAACTTATGAATTGCACGATCAGCTGGCGAAAACCAGGGATGCCACCCGAGCCGCGACGCAGCGTGAAGCGCACGGCGGCGAGCGCGATCGACACGAAGAACGCCAGGCGTTGGCCCAAGAAGCGCGCGAGCCAGCACTGACGCTTCAGTCCTAGCACGCGTTCGAAGGTCTCGACCGCCTCCGGACCGAACTCGTCTGCAAGCCTTCGGTCCGAGTAGAATCCAGCCGTCGCGAGCAGGCCGAGCAGCGACACGCGATCGTAGTCATCGTGCTGACCTTCGCGAAACACACCCAGCGCAGCGCGCAGCGCTGGCACCGCGCTCACCATGTCATCCGCGGTGTAACCGACCTGGAGGCCTGCCGCTGCGAGCAGCGCCGCACCACGCTCACGCTCGCCGCCGTGCAAGAGATGCCAGCCTGCGTCGAGCTGACTCGCGAGCGAGCCGTCGCCGCGCTCGACGATGGAGCGGCCCATGCGCACGTGCAGCTCGCGCTTGCGCGCCTCAGGCAGCGACGCGATCAGCGCCTCGCGCAGCGCGTCGTAGCTGAACGCATAGCTGTTGCCCGAGCTGGTCAGCACGTTCTCGCGCGCGAGCGCTTCGATCACTTCGAAGGGGTGTTGGATCTGTTCGGCCTGCGCGATCTCTAAGCACAGCTCTAGAGGCAAGCGCCCGTGGTGCACGGCGAGCGCCTCCGCCAACTGGCGCTCGGGTTCGGGCAAGCTCGCCACGCGCGCGACCTGCACCGCGTGCACGGAGCTCGGCAGCTCCTCTTCGTTGAGTGCGAGCGGCAACACCCAAGCACCCTGGATGTCGCGCACGATTCGGTTGCGCACGAGGTGCTCGGTCAGCTCGACGCACGCGCGCGCGTTGCCACCGGTCACGCGATAGAGCAGCGCGGACAAGCGCTCACTGTGGTCCGCGCCGCCGAACCAAGAGTGCACGAGCAGCGCGACGTCCGGGCGCGTCAGCGCATGCAAGTGGATGCGCGTGCCGCCCTGCAGTGATGCGCGCAGCGCGGGCGGTGGGTTGTCGAGCTGCTCCGGATCGACGCTGATCACCAGGAGCAAGCGCTTCGCGACGGTGTCATTCGCGAGCGCAGCCAGTAGCGCCGCCGACGCGTCGTCGAGTCGATGTGCGTTGTCGATCGCGATCACGAGACAGCGCTCCTGACTTAACCGCGCGATGCCATCGCTCAGCGCGACCAACACGCGCTGCCTCAGCTCACCGGGCGTGAGGCTGAAGTCGGTCTGGTCGGGCTTGGCCGCGAGTGCAGCTTGGAGCGGCGGCGAAAAACGCGCGAGCACGGCTTCGTGCCCTTGTAGCGCGCGCAGCGTGTGCTCACGCGCTGTGATCAGCAGCTTCTCGATCAAGCTGTGCACGGCGCCAAACGGCCCGCTGCTGACAGCGGCATCGACCAGCAGCGGCAACGCGCCGGCGAGCTGAGCATCTACCACCAAGTCGTGGAGTAAGCGCGTGCTGCCCATGCCGGCGCGCGCTTCGATCACCACGTGCGCGCCGTGCCCGTCCTTGCTCTGCTCGAGCTTGTCGCGTAGCTTGCGATGCTCGCGTGCGCGGCCGACGGTCGGCACACCCACGAGGTACGAGCTCGCGGCAGCAGAAGCTTCGTCGTCGCGCGGCAGATCGGCGATCAACGTCAAACGATCGATCACCTCTGCCGCGGAAGCCGGCCGACCGAGCGGATCGAGCGTGAGCAGCGACATCACGAGGTCGTCCAGCTCGGGAGGGATCTTCGAGAGCTTGTCACCGCCGAGCTCTGCGACCACTTTCGAGGGCCGCGGCGGCGCTTGCTTCCACAACCCCGGCAACGCTTCGAGCGAGCGCGCACGGTACGCGTGACGACCGGTGAGCACGGCATAGGCAACCGCACCGAGCGCATACAGGTCGGCGCGTTGATCGAGCGCGAGCCCATGCAGCGACTCGGGCGGGACGAAGGGCGGCGTGCCGACCACGAGGTCGGGCACACCGAAGCCGCTCAGCGCGCCGAAGTCGATCAGCTTGCAGCGGCCCTGGTCGCTCACGTGCACATTGCGCGGGCTGAGATCGCGGTGCAGCAAGCGGCGCGCGTGTAGAAGGCCGAGGGACGACGCGACGTCGCGCAGGTAGCGAGCCGCTACGCGATAGTCGACGGGCGCGAGCGCGCCGAGATCTCGGCCTTGCAAGAGCTCCATCGTGTAATACGCGCCGGCTTCGTCGACGCCGTAGTCGTACACTTCGATGATGCGCGGATGCTTGAGGCCGACCAGCGTGTGGAACTCGCGCTCGAACATCCGCAAGTAACGAGGATCCGCGCTGAGCGAGCGCTTCAGCGCGATCGGGCGCTGCGTAACCGTGTCGAACGCGCGGTACACGGCGCCCATCGCGCCGCGCGCAAGCTCGCTCTCCACGCGATAGCGACCCTGGGTCGCAGGCGTTGGCTCCGCTGCACGGGTCGAGCTAGCGAGTCCTTCGATCATCCACCACGAGACAGACCGCTCGGTCTCGGTCAGGCACTCCCAATAGGATAGGCCAGATGACGCGGGGCTCGGCAGGTGTTCCAACGGGCGCACCCCGCGCAGGCTGTGACACGTCTCCCCACTAAACCCGTTACGAACTGAAAGAGGGAGCCGCCGACAGCGGCACACACAATCAAGCAGGATCGGGCTCGCGCGCTCCTACGCGTGCCAACACCTGCTGCGGGATACCGTACTCCGCAATCACCGGATCATGATCGCGCATCCCACACGCTTCACGCTGCACGAAGTAGCGCCACACGCATTTGGAGGCTGCCCAGATCAACTTCAGTCGCTTCGCGTCGTCTGCTGCGGGTGCGTTTTGCAGCGCGAGCAATGCCTCTTGTACTTGGCGCCCTGCGTGTCCCAGCCCAGCGGCTCGCTCCTTCATCAGGTCGTACTGAAGAGCGTTGTACCGAGCGTCGCGCGTGTGGGAGCTCATGACCTCTAACCTTTCTAAAAGGTTGTGCTTCGATCAAAGCACTGGGGTCAAAAGCGCGCTAGTTCAAGCTGTTCGGGCGCGCGCGAGCCGGGCCGCGGGCTGGTTGCGCCAGTGGACCTGCGTGATGATGCATCATCCGCCAACGTCCGCCTTCGAGTATGAACACGTTCGTTGCAGCTAGATGCGGCGCTTGCGCGCCGTTGCCTTCATAGCAAGTGACGATCGCGATCTCACCGTGCAAGTGGACCTGCGCCTCGTGACAGCGCATGTCGAGCGGTGGAGGCGCAGCCAAGATTTGCTCCCACGCACCGAGTACTTCCGTGCGGCCACGCAGCAAGCTGCCGCCGGGATGAAAACAAAGCAGCTCTGCGTGCTCAGCCCAGAGCTCGCGCATGGCTGCGATGTCACCGCGCGTGAACGCGCGATAGAACGCTGCATTGGTCTCTAAGACACTCGCCGTTGCGTCGTCATCGTCCGCCATGGTTCCCCTGCCTCGAGGCACCGTATCACATCGCGCGCGCTATCAGGCGCGCCGTGCGATTACAGACGACCGGCGTTGAACGTGTCGCAAGCTTCGATGCTGCCGAGCTCATAGCCGCGCTTGAACCAACGCGAGCGCTCCGCAGCGGAACCGTGCGTCCACTTCTCCGGATGCACAGTACCAGTGGCCTCCTTCTGCAAGCGGTCGTCGCCGATCGATGCAGCCGCTTGCAAGGCGCCCTCGAGGTCACCTGTCTCGAGCAGCTGTCGTCCCTCGGCCGAGTTCGCCCATACGCCCGCGTAGCAGTCCGCCTGGAGCTCCAAGCGCACCGATGCACCCGTCGCACCCTGCGATCTCGCAGCGCCGCCTGCGCGCTCATCGGTGCCGAGCAAATGCTGAACGTGATGACCGACCTCGTGCGCGACGACATATGCCTGCGCCAAGTCACCGGTCTTACCGAAGCGCGCACGCAGCTCGCCGTAGAACGCCAAGTCGAGATAGACCTTTTGATCGCCGGGACAATAGAACGGCCCCATCGCGCGCTGGCCCAAACCACACTTGGAGTTCGTCGCGCCCGAGAACAGCACCATGCGCGCGCGCTGATATTGCTTGCCAGACTGCGCAAAACGCTTTTGCCAGGTGCTCTGCACGTCGTCGAACGCCCACGACACAAACTGTGCGGCTTCGTCCTGCGACTTGCGCTCGCCTGAAGACAGCGAGTTGCTCGGACCTTCGCCGCCACCGCCGCCGAAGCTCAGCCCGCCGCCCAAGAAGTACAGCGCCACGCCGCCGATCAACACACCGGGCAAGCCGAAGCGCGAGAACAACCACAACAAAATGCCGATGGGCGCGCCGCCGCCGATACCACCCATTGCGGGGCGTTCATCGCGCCTGTCTTCGACGTCATCGCTACTATGACCAGGTGTCCACCGCATAACGCAGCAAGATAGCCTTACGGCGTTCTCGCTACCACATGACTGTTTGCCACAGCGCCGCATGCCTGAGGCGTCTACGCCGCTGGAGGCTGCAGGCCCGAGCGTCAGCGTTTCCAGCGCGATGCAGCGCATTCAGCACGTGCCCGCGACGGCACGTCCTCGACACGGTTGTCGCAACCTTTGCGAAGAACGCTCGGTCACGGCTCGCAGTTGCGGATCGTCTCGCGCAGGAACTTGCGTCCGCCGGCGGTTGACGGTATGCATCGATCTGAACATACGTTCAGCGTACATTCACCTGCAGCTGAGAGGACTTAGCCATGAAAGCGCCATCGCCGACACCCCTAATCGACGTCACGCCCACGCTCGCAAGGCAGGTCATCGACCTATACAGCGAAGAGCTAGCTGAAGTTCGGTTCCCGGACCTCGACCTCTCCGCCTTGCTCTACGCCCAGGCCGAGCTGCACGCCGCCCAGCTCGAAGTAGAGCGTGTCGAAGCGGATCTAGCGGACAAACGCGCCGAGCTCGAAGTTCGCAGCCAGGCGCTGGTCGCGAAAGCCGAACGGGCCCTCGCCTACGCCCGCATCTTCGCCCAAGGCGACGACCAGCTCGCGCCAAGACTCGGAGAAATCGGCCGCCGCAAGGGCAGCCTCACCCAGCCCTCCCAAAGCCCAAGCAGCTCGGGCCTCATCCCAGCGCCCAAGCGCCGAGGCCGCAAACCCAAATCAGAAGAAGAACCCGAAGAGCTCTTCACTGAAGCCGCGAGTGCGTAAGAAACCACGTTCACGGGCACGGGCACGAAGCTGCAATCGGCCAAACAAAACACGTTTACGTGGACGTGGACCTGAACGTGGACGCCCCCGTGGTCGTGGCCGTCGACGTAACCGTGACCGTCTGACCATTGGTCGCAAGTTTTCATGCGATTCTGCGGCTAGGCAGCTCGCGGACTTCGGCTTGTGCCCGCCGCGTCGAGAAGGATCAACAGGGAGTCGAGGAGCCGGGGAGATTTTTGTTGTTCGTGAGACGGCGCCGACGATCAAATCGAGCCGATAACCTGGCTGTAGGTCAATGCCCTTATAGCGAACCGGCAACACCTTCTGGCGTTGGTACGGTATGCCTGAAGTACTGAGCTCATAGCAGAGACACTCTTCGTAGACTGATTCGAGTAGGCCCGGACCCAGATGGCGACGAACCTCGATACACGCTCCAATCACTGCCTCGGACCCAAATCCAAATCTCCCCGGCTCCTAGGCTCCCTGTTTCATTCTCTTGCTTCGAGCGCCGTGCAGCGCAGTTGCCTTCGATCGGCGAAAGCACCAGGAACATTGCCAAACTTGTGACCAATGGTCAGCCGTGACCGTAACCGACTCTCGGATCGGTTACGTCGACGGTTACGGTTACGATGAACTTAGCGGGGGCGGGTCCTAACAGGTCATGTTGCTAGGGCTTCGGGATGTAAGGGCAAGATCCATCTTCTACCAGATGCGCACGCGCTGCTCGGGTGCGAGGTAGAGTTCGTCGCCCTCTTTCACTGCGAACGCGTCGTAGAACGCGTCGATGTTGCGAACGACGCCATCCACGCGCCACTGACTTGGGCTGTGCGGATCGCTCATCACAAGCGTACGCAAGCTCTCGTCGCGCCGCAGCTGACGCCACACCTGCGCCCAACCCAAGAAGAAGCGCTGATCGCCCGTCAGCCCGGTGAGCACCGGCGCCTCTTTGCCTTTCAACGACGCTTTGTACGCGTAGTACGCGACAGTCAAGCCGCCCAAGTCGCCGATGTTTTCACCCACGGTCAGCTGACCGTTGATGAACAAGCCGGGCAGCACTTCGTAAGCCTCGTATTGTGCGATCAGCTTGTCGACCAGGCCTCGGAACGATTCTTCGTCCTCGGGTTGCCACCACGTCCGCAGCACGCCGTTTTCATCGGACTTCGCGCCTTGGTCGTCGAAGCCGTGACCCATCTCATGCCCGATCACCGCGCCGATCGCGCCGTAGTTCACAGCCGGGTCTGCGTTGGGATCGAAGAACGGCGCTTGCAGGATCGCCGCAGGAAACACGATCTCGTTGAACGTCGGGTTGTAGTACGCGTTGACCGTCTGCGGGGTCATGAACCACTCGCCGCGATCGGTCGGCTTGCCCAAGTGAGCGAGGTCGTCTTTCCACGACCACACCCGCGCGCGCACCAAGTTCCCAAAGGCGTCGCCGGCTTTGACCTCGAGCGCTTTGTAGTCCTTCCACTTGTCGGGATAACCGACCTTTGGCAGGAACGTGTCGAGCTTCTTTTGTGCCGCTTCCTTCGTCGTCTCCGACATCCACTCGAGGTTCTTGATGCGCGCAGAGAACGTGTCGCGGAGGTTCTCTACCAAGTCGCGCATCTTCGCTTTATGGCTCTCAGGAAAGTGCTCGGCCACGTACAGCTGACCGACCGCTTCACCGAGCACGCCATTGACCGCGGAAATCGCGCGCCGATCGCGGGCGCGTGGTGCAGGCTGACCGTTCAGCGTGCGGCCGAAGAACGCGAAGTTCTCTGCGTCGATCGCGGCGGGCAACACGTTCGCGTGCGCGCGCACGAAGTGATAGGTCAGATACTTCGTCCAGGTCTCGACCGGCACGCTCTCGAAGAACGTGGACAGATCCACGACGGCCGACAGCTCCGAGACGATGAACGCGTCTTCCTTCTCCAAGCCGGCTTCGCTCAGGAGCGTCGCCCACGGAAAGCCTTTGGCTTCTGCGAGCAGCTCGTCGCGCGAGCGCAGGTTGTACGTCGCTTCGCGGTCACGGCGCTTGGCGATCGGCCAGTGCCTGTCGGCGATCTTAGTCTCGAGCTCGACGATGGCTTTCGCGTCTGCGCCGCTCTCAGCTTCGGGCGTGCCCGCCAGCGTGAGCTGACGCGCGATGTGCTCTTCGTAGCTCTTGCGCAGCTCGACGTAGCTCTCGTCTGGATTCAGGTAATAGTCGCGATCGGGCAGCGCGAGACCTGACTGTGAGATCAATACGATATAACGATCCGGATCCTTGTCGTCGAACGAGACGCCCACGCTAAACGGCGTCGTCAGACCGAGGTCCGCGCGGCCCATCAGCTTCGCGACATCTTCGTGCGAGCTCGCAGCGCTGATGGTTTTGAGGCTGTCTGCGATGGGCTTCAGGCCCGCTTCGTCGATCGCGTCGGTGTCGAGGAACGTCGCGTAGTAGTCGCGCACCTTGCGCGCTTCGCTGCCAGCTTCAGCCTCCGAGGGTGGCTTCGCGACGAGTGCTTGCACTTGTGCTTCAGCCTCGAGCGCGAGCTTGTCGAACGAGCCCCAAGCCACGCGATCATCAGGGATCTGATTGTCTTCGAGCCAAGCGCCGTTGGCGTAGCGGTAGAAAGAGTCGCCGGGTTTTATGGCCTCTCTCATGCCTTCGAGATCGAAGCCCCAAGGCCCTATCTTGGCTGGACCTTGCACGGCAGGCGCGCTCGCGTCTGTCGTGCTCGCATCGCTCGAGCTTGCGTTCGTAACGGCAGCGTCGGCGCTGGCGTCTTGCGAGCTGTCTGGATCACTCGAGCATCCGGCCAGACACAGCAGCAAGCTGGCCAAGCGCAGGCAACGTTGGTTTTGAGTCATCGCGTATCCTTTCTAAGAATCGGCAGCCTGCAATGCGCGTGCGATCACCGCGGTTTCTGCGGCGTAACCGTACGTGCTTGCTAGGGGTACTTCGCGAAGCGACTGCTTGCGCCAATCCAGCAAATCGCGCTGCGGAAGTCGAGGTATTCGGCAGCCAATGCCTAAATCAAACTGTCGAGCGCGCGCACGCATCTCGTGCCGCAAAAACCGGAGACGACTTGGCAGCCCAGGGCATTGTGTGTCTTGATGCGCGGTCCAACGGACTCAGGAGCGAAGCATGCGGATTATTGTAGTTGGGGCGGGCATCGGCGGACTCACGACGGCGCTGAGCCTTCATCAGGCAGGCATCGAGGTGGATGTCTACGAGGCAGTGCCCGAGCTCAAGCCGCTGGGCGTGGGCATCAACATCTTGCCGCATGCTGCGCGTGAGCTCACCGAGCTGGGCTTGGGCGAGCGACTGGCTGCCCGCGCCATCGCCACTGAGGCACTCGTGTACACCAACCGCTACGGGCAAGAGATTTGGCGCGAGCCGCGCGGTCTGTTTGCTGGCTATCGCTGGCCGCAATACTCCGTGCACCGCGGCGCGCTGCAAATGCTGCTCTACGAGGCAGCGGTCGAGCGCCTCGGCGCCGATCACATGCACACCGACGCAGCCGCCGTGCGCGTCGAAACCACAGAAACGTCGGCCGAAGTCACATTCCGGAGCCGCAGCGGAGAGCTGCAGACGCAGCGCGCCGACGTGGTGATCGCTGCGGACGGCATCCATTCGGCGCTGCGCGCGCAGTTCTATCCCAACGAAGGTCCCCCGAAGTGGTGCCGACGAATTCTTTGGCGAGGCATGACCGAAAGCACGCCTTTCTGGGGCGGGCGCACCATGATCATGTCCGGCTTCCAGGATCAGAAGTTCGTCTGTTACCCGATCGATCCCGAGGCGACCACGCGCGGCAAGTCGCTGATCAACTGGATCGCCGAGCTGCATTTTCCAGAGTCTGACGACTTCCGGCGCGAAGACTGGAATCGCAGCGGCGCGCTCAGCGACTTCTTGCCGCGCTTCGAAGACTGGCGCTTCGACTTCTTGGATGTCCCCGACTTGATCCGGCGCGCCGAGGTGGTGTTCGAGTACCCGCTGGTCGACCGCGATCCGGTGGAGAGTTGGACGTTCGGGCGCGTCACGCTGCTCGGCGATGCCGCGCATCCGATGTATCCGATCGGCTCGAACGGCGCCTCACAAGCCATCCTGGATGGACGCACGCTCGCTTACGAGCTCGCGACTGCCCCCAACATCGACGCTGCACTGAAGCGCTACGAAGCCGCGCGCTTGCCGCCGACTTCCAAGATCGTGCTAGCGAATCGCAAGAATGGGCCAGAGCAAGTGATGCAGCTCGCCCACGAGCGTGCGCCGAAGGGCTTCAGCCACGTGCACGAAGTGATCTCGGCACAAGAGCTCGAACAAGTGCACACGAACTACAAGCAGCTCGCCGGCTTCGACTGCGAGACGCTCAACACGCGCCCCTCGCTGGTCCCGCCCCGCAGAAGCTAACTCCCGTACGCGCCTGAGCTCGAGCCCGACCCACTCAACTCACGGCGTGAGAATGTGCACGACGCCAGTCTTCGGATCCGCAGCAGCCGGATTCGAAGCGCCACCAAACAAATAAAACTTCCCGTTCAACCCAGCGGCGCCCGTCCCGTGCAGCGGCATCGGCAGCTCCGCTTTGTAAGACCACATATCGGTCATAGGGTCGTAGACCTCCGCGGTCTTTCGAACGTTGTAAGGCTGGATCAAGATCTCTCCGCCAACGGCGTAGATCCTGCCATCCACCACGGCCGCGCCGAACCCGCTGCGCGTGTCATTCATCTTCGGCCCGGCGCTCCAGCTGTTCGCGGCAGGATCGTAGATCTCCACTGAGTCGAACGCGGTGCCTGCGCCCAAGCGCCCACCGAGCGCCCAGATCTTGCCATTCAACGCGACAGCCACGGTGTGATCGCGCTTGGTCGAAAGCGCCGGCAGCTCACTCCATTCATCCTTCGCGGGATCGTAGCGTTGCGGAATGGTGTCACTCGCGCCCTGCCCGCCGATCACATAAACCAAACCATCGAGACTGACTGCGGAGCTCGCATAGCGGTCGTAGATCAAGTCCGCGCGCGGGGTCCAGCTGTCCCCCTCCACGTCGTACTCGTAGGTCGCAACGCCGCGGCCGCCGGTGAAATAGATCTTCCCGCCCGCCGCTGCGAGCGATGGGTGCTCCACGCCTCGTGGCAGCGCTGCACGTTCGGTCCAGCTGTCAGTCGCTGGGTCGTACGCTTCAAAGGCCGTCGTGCCAGTGAAGCCAGAGCCGAAGCCGCCTGCGACATAGAACTTACCCGCGACCTCGGCGACGGCCAGCTCAGTGCGGATCGTGGGCATGGCTTTGCCAGTGCTCCACGCACCTGGACCGATCGGCGCAGGTGCGCTCGTTCCGCCGCTTCCAGCTGCAGCGTCGCCCGCCGCACCAGCGCCCGCTGCGTTGCCAGAGTTGCCGCTCTGGGCTGCGCCCGAAACACCGGCTTGCGCGCCATTGCCACCTCCGGCACCACCGCTACCCGAGCTCGCAGCAGGCGCCTTGTTGCCGCCGACAGCGGCAGCTGCAGCACCACCGCTGCCAGATGTCCCGCTCGGCTGAGCCGGCTTGGGTGTACCCGCGGTCGCAGGCTGAGCCGGCGCCTTGGCACCCGCGCCGCCGCTGCCGCCCTCAGCGGCCGATACGTTGGCCTCGCCTGAGGCGCTCGGCTCCTCCACAGAGGAGCAACCCAAGAAGCACACCAAACTCAGGCAGGAGAAGCGAGTCAGCGGGTAAGAACGATGCGGCCTGTTCATGGACGGCAGTCTTGCACGAAGCACCCGCGCCGGCTGCTGCGCCGCCACGTTCACGCTCGTGTCAGCGCCGTCCGAGGGCCAGGACAGGTGTTTCGCGCAAGGAAAACGCCTCTAATCTTCAGCCAGAGGCTTCGGCCTTGGGCCGAAAGCGCGCCCAGTCGATGCCCAGCTTGCGCATGCGCGCCCGCAGCGTGTGAGGGTTGATCCCGAGCAGCTTCGCTGCCCCGAACGGCCCTTCGATGCGACCGTGCGTCGCCTGCAACGCGCGCTCGATGTGGCTCACCATCGCCGCTCCGAGCGGCCGCAGGTCGTCTCCGCCATCGGCTGCAGGCACGGGTGTACCGTTGATGTGTTCGCGCGGGCCCAAGCTCGAGCCGTTGCCATTGGCATGGCCGTTCCCATTGATATGCGCGTTGCCGTTGATGCCTTCGTACGCATAGCCAGCGACACCGGGCGCTTGCGACCGGTGCTCAGACAAGCTGGGCGCCGGCGTGCTCTCCTCATCGTAGCTGCCGAGGGCCTTGGCGACCTCGAGCCGCCGTCCGCTGCCGAGGATTGCGGCGCGCTCGATCACAGCGATCAGCTCGCGCACGTTGCCCGGCCAAGGGTAGCGCAACATCAGCGCGATGTCGTGCTCGGTGGGCGTGAGCCCGGCGCCGCCAAGCCGCTGTCCTGCGCGCTGCGCGAAATACGTAGCGAGCGCGGGGATATCTTGTGCGCGCTCACGCAGTGCGGGCAAGCGCACGGGGAACACGCTGATCCGATACCAGAGGTCTTCACGGAACCGTCCCGCCGCGACCATGTGCTCCAAGTTGCGATGCGTGGCTGCGACGATGCGCACATCCACGTTGATAGATTGGTGACCACCGACGCGCTCGAGCGAGCCCTCTTGCAGCACGCGCAAGAGGCGCACCTGCGCCTCGAGCGGCAGCTCGCCGAGCTCGTCCAAGAACAACGTGCCGCCGTCCGCGCGCTCGAACCAGCCTTTGCGTGTGCTGACCGCGCCGGTGAAGCTGCCGCGCTCGTGACCGAACAGCTCGGAGTCGATGAGCTGCGGGGGAATCGCACCGCAGTTGACCCGCACCACGGGGCCGCGGGCACGACGCGAGCGCGCGTGGATCGCACGTGCGATCACCTCTTTGCCCGAACCGGTCTCGCCCAAGATCAACACCGGTGCATCGGTCGGGGCGACCTGCTCGACCCGCTCCATCACAGAACGCAAGCCGGCCGACTCGCCGACGACGCTGTCCGAAATGTCTTGGCGCTCCAGCCGCGACAGGAGCGCGCGCCGATCCGCTTCGAGCGCTTCGCGCATGCGCGCAAGCTCTTGCAGGCGCTGCTCGTTTTCAAAGGCGACCGAAAACGGCTCGATGAGCTGGGCCGCCGCCGCCAGCGACTCCGCATCGACCACCGTATCGGTTGCGGTCAACAGCAACACGACGCCGAGCGGGCGCTCCTCCGCCACCAGCGGCAACGCGATCGCTGCAGAGCGCAGGCCGGGTGGCAACAGCGTCTGCGTGAGCGGGTTGGGCCGCGCCGCGCTGATGTAGCGCGCGTTGCCTTCGCTCGCGAACTGCACGAGTAGCTTCGCGCCTTCTTCTTCGCAAGCGTTGCGCGGAGTCGTACCTTCGTACGTGTCGCCGGTGTCTACACGTGCAGAAGCCACAGTGACCAGACGCATCGGCTCGCGGTCGAGCCTTCGCAGTAGGACGGCTTGCACAGGGAAATGTGCGGAGAGCATCGGCGCGATGCGTCGCACGGACTCTTGGATCTCGAGGTGGCGCCCAACTTCACGCCATACCTGGGCGACAATAGACATGTCAGCTGTACCTGAACGTGTGAGACGGCGCGCCACTAAGCTCACGCGTGCGCCGTTGGAACATGCCGGCGCCACTACGCAGCCATCGTGCCAGAGCTAACAATGACGGGATTTCGTGGCGCTGAGCTGGCGACCAGGCCCCTGATCCAGAAAAACCGTGCCCTGACCCAGGATTAACCAGATCATATCACGGTTTTTCTGTCGCACCAGGCCAACTTTCCAGGTTTTGCGTCGGACGCGCCTGGGCGGGTGGCCGGGCCGCGGCGCACCCATCAAGCTTGCTCAGAGGCCACCCGCCGCCGCCAATGGCTGCGACTCCGGGAACACTCGACGCGCCGCCGCGAACGCCTCGTGCAGACCGACGGTCAGGTCGTCACAAGTGATCGCTTCGCTGCGACCGCTCAACGTATCGCCAGCGCGCGTCGCGCTCAGCAGCACGACCACGCGAAAACGTGGCCGCTTTTGGCTGCGGGACACGCGCTCGATGCATACGTGACAAGCGCTGATCTCAGGACGACAAGCATGCAGCGCGCCTGCGCGCCGCCAGACTTCTTGCACCGTGGACTCCGAAGGGAATAGGCCCCGAAATGTAACTTGTGGGTGCATCAGCGTGCTCCTTGTCAGTCTCTCTCTCGTTCTGACTTCGACGTAACCTCGTAGCCGACAGCTCTTGTTTTCGTGCGTTTTACGCGCGCTCAGTGCGTGCGGAAGTAGCCTCGTTGAGCAAGTCTCGCGCCACGCGTCAGCGCCAATCACAGCGCTCTCTACGCGTGGATCCGTGGGCTCGCGCGTTACTCCGCGCTCGACGCTCGGATATCCAGCAGATGGCATAGAGACGACACGGGATCGCGCGTGTTGTCAGAGGTTGAGGCGCATGTGCGCGCGCTCGGCATGCTGATTGCTAAAGGCGCCACAGCGTGCGTATCTGTCGCACGCGTGTGACCCATGGAGAAATACAACTCGATGAAGAGCGACGGCTTTCGACTCCTGATCTTAGCCGCAACGCTGTCCGTTACATCGCGGGGCATTGCGCAACAGCCCGCTGAAGTTTCGGCCACTGCGGAGCAGCAACAACCTTCGGACTCGCCGCTCTCGGCACCCGTAGCAGAGCCACCTCCACCAGCACTCGCACCCGCGGGGCCAGAAGCCCCATTGGCTCCGACACCCGTCGCAGCACCAGTTGCAGCGGCGGAGCCAGAGAAGAAGAAAGAGTGGACCTTCAGTGGTGAGCCCGGCAAAGGCGTGACGTTCACGTCGCCCGACGAACGGCTTTCGCTCACAACGAAGGCACGTATCCAAGCGCGCGCGACGCTCACGGAAACACGTGGCGAAACGACCGAGCTCGTCGGCATCAAGACCGTACGCCTGTACTTCCAAGGCCACGTGTTCTCGAAGGAGCTGAAGTACGTGCTGCAGCTTGCGCTCGGCACAGGCGACTTCGAAGAGACCTCGCCGTCGCCGATCTTCGACGCGTACTTCGACAGCAGCCACGTCCGCGACTTCAACCTGCGGATCGGTCAGTACTTCGTGCAGTTCGATCGCGCGCGTACCGTGCGCGAGTTCGCGTTGCAGCTCGCCGATCGCCCAGTGTTGATCCCGGAGCTCACGCTTGATCGTGACGCGGGCATCACGGCCTACTCGAACGATTTGTTCGGTTTGGGCGGCAAGCTGGCATACGCGCTCGGTGTGTTCGGTGGCGACGGTCGTAACCGCGTCGCGGTCTCGCGCCCGGGTTTGCTCTACGTGCTGCGTCTCGCGTTCCTTCCGTTCGGTGCGTTCGAAGACACGGTCGAAGGCGACACCGAGCGCAAGCCCAACCCACGTCTCGCGATCGGTATCGCTGGTGCATACAACCAGCATACAGATCGACCACGCAGCACCACGGGCACGCGCTTCGTGATCAAAGAAGGTGGCTTCAACTACATCCACGGCGCGGCCGACTTGCACTTCAAGTGGGCGGGCTTTTCGCTCCTGAGCGAGATCGTGATCCGCAAAGCGCATCGCGACAATCGCGTGGGTCAGAACGAAGCCAAAGAAGAGATCACCGAATGGGCGCGTGAAGCCTGGGGCTACCTCGTGCAGTCAGGCTACATGCTGACCGACCACGTCGAGGTCGCCGGTCGTTGGGGCCAGTTCAAGGCGCTCGGCAAGACCGATCCCAAGCTCGAGCAGCTGATCGCTCAAGCGGGACACGAGGTGACATTTGGCCTGAACTATTACGTCAACCATCACTTCTTCAAGATCCAAGCCGACGCCGGCATTCGCTGGGGTAAGTGGTCGGATCCGCGCGACCACGTCGCACGCCTGCAGATCGACGCGATGTTCTGAGCACTGCGTGTGCACCGGATCTTGCGAGTGTGACGGGAGTCACGCTCGCAAGATCCGGTTTGTGCCTGAAGCCGCCTCGCAGCCGACCGCCCGTTTCAGCGACTACAGCTTGTAGCCTGCGTATTTCAGCGCGGCCGGGATCTCAGCGGCCGGGAAGTTCGCGGATTTGAGCGCAGCGGTGACTTTGTTCGCGGGCAGCTCACTCAGGCGCAACGCCAACGCGACGTCGCCGATCGCGAAGCCGAGCTGGCGCAGCATGGTCGCGATCTCAGCGGTGTTGCTGCCGAGCGTCTTGAGCGAGCGCGCGACGAACACGCGATCGTAGCCGAGCTCCTTCATGTGGCGCGCAACGTCGAGCCGCGATGTGCCCGCGTGGCTGAGCGCGACAGCGGCTTCGACGGGAGGACACTCGGCTTGCTTGAGCGCAGCCAAGAGCGGCTTGCCTGTGATCTCGCGCTGGCGGAGCGCGCGGGCGGTGTCGTTCCAGCTCACCTTTGCGTGCACGAGGGCTGCCGCCACCTGACCTGGCTGCATGCCCGCGTCGAGCAACACCTCTGTGACCGCAGCCGGTGCGGTGCCCGAGCGAATGCAGACTGCCGCGACCTCTTCGTCCGCGACAGCGAGCTCACGCAAGCTCGCGACGAGCTCGGGCAGCTTCGCCCCTTCCCGCTTCCAGGCGCCAGCGATCTGGTCCGGCGATTTGCCCGCGGCTTTGCAGGCGACAGCGAGCTCGGGCCAGGTGTAGCCGGCTGCTCGCATGCCATGCAGCGCTTCGCGCTCCGCGACTTGATTCGCTGAGAGTGCAGCGTACAGCTGCGCAGCAGGCGTCTTCTGCAGTTTGACCTGCTTCGCGATCTCATCCGTCTTGAGGCGCATGCCGCGCAGGGCGGCGACACCATCGGTCAAGCTCACGCCCGCAGCGCGCAGCGCGCTCACGATCTCGGGCACGCTCCACTTCGCGGCCACCATCAGCGCGCCGAGATCCTTCGCCGCGACTTGTTCGTCGCGCAGGATCGCGAGCATGCCTGCGAGCGGTACACCGAGTTGCTTGAGCGCTGCGATGCGTGCGCTCTGGCTCGCGCCCGCGTCTTTCAGTCCACGCGCAAGCTGCGCGTCGGAGTAACCACTGGCGCGCAGCGCCAGTGCGATCTTGTCGAAGTCGCCGCGCGCCCTGCGCAGCTCTTTGGCCAAGTCGGATGCGGTGATGCCCGCTGACGTGAGCGCTTCCATCACAGTGGCCGGCGTGACGTTGGCGCGCTTGAGTGCGACGGCGATGTTCGTGATCGTCCAGCTGGCCGAGCGCAGACCGGCAGCGACCTCGCCTGCATCGTAGCCGCCTTGCAGGAGCAGGTTCACCGCGGACTCGGAGTCGACGCCCACTTTCCCAAACGCCAGCACAGCTTCGTTCGAGGGCAGCTTGTTCGCGTGCAACGACTGGGCGATCGCCGCGTTGCGGATGTCGCGTCGCGCCAGCGCCGCGACGAGCACCGGTGCCGAGACGTGGCGCGCCATCAAAATAGCCACCCAAGCATCGAGCGACAGGTTCGTCGCCTGAAGTGCTTCGAGCACTTCGTTGGGCTTCGCTTCGGAATACACGGACAGCGCTTGAGCGAGATCCGTGGCTTTGTAACCAGCACCGAGCAGCGCCGCGACGCAGTCAGACAGCGTGGTGCCCGAGCCCTTGAGCTCGCGGGCCACAGCATCCGCTTTGGCCTGCTTCGCGCGCAGCACGATCGCACGCATGCGTGCTTGCTCCTTGATCGCCGCCGGACTGAGCACGGGCTTGCGGTGATTTGCAGCCGTTGGCGGCAGCGAGGCCCCCGACCCTTGTGCGGCGAGCAGCTCGTCAGCCTCTACCGTCTTCGCCTGCTTGGTCTTGGAGACGCGCGACGCCTTTGGCGAGGCTGCCGCCGTGAGCGGCAGGGACACAACTGCTGAAGCGGCGACAACCAGCAAACGCCATGCGGGAGAAGCCATGGCGCGACCATAGCGCAAAGCCGAGCGCAGTCACAACGCGTGCGCGCCAAACGACTGCTCGATTGCGCGCGAGTGGCCCATTCTTCGGAGGCGTGGGCCTGCAGCCATCAGCTGCGGTGTTGGATTGTGTCCCTGTTCAGGGTGCCCCGGGCATTAGCACTTGCAGCAGCTCGACCTCGTAAACCAAGTCGCCTCGTGGGGAGCCATCGCGCCCCGCGTAGGCGAGCCGCTCGGGGATCCAGAGCTGCGCTTTGTCACCCTCAGCCATCAGCTGCAGACCCTCGGACCATCCGGCGATCAGTCGATCGAGCGGCACAGTCCTCGGTTTGCCTGCCACAACCGAGCTGTCGAATAGCCCACCGTCGCTGGTCCAGGCTGAGTAGTGCACCGTGACGCGGTCGTGCGGACCAGGATGGCGCTCTCGGCCGCTGCGCGCAACGAAGCGATAGGCCAAACCGCTCGCCGTGCGCGTCGTGCCCGCGGGCGGCGAAGCGAGCTGAGCCGGCGCGCGCGGGGGCTCAGGGCGCGGGTCGAGCGAGACCAGCTCGAGGTCGTAGACGAGCCGTCCGGGTGGCTCGCCTTTGCGGCCATGTGATGCGAGCGCATCGGGCACCCACAGCCGGACTTTGTCGCCGACTGACATCTGGAGCAGCGCCTCGCGCCAACTCGGGATGATGTTGCTCATCTCGAAGCGCTCCGGTTGCCGCCGTGAGCTGCTGAACATGCGGCCGTCCTCGGCCCAGCCACTGTAGACGAGCGTCACGTGGTCCCATGCGCGCGGACGCTCCGGGGCGCGCGCTTTGTTGTGCTGCAAGCGCTTCCACGCGAGCCCACTCGCCGCCTTCATGGCGTCTTTCGGCGCCGCGGCCAGATCGACCGGTGCGGGCTCAGGCGCAGGGCCTGCGACAATCTCCAAGAGCTCGATCTCGAACAGCGCAGGCGGACGTGGGTAACCGGGCCGCCCTGGATACGTCAGGTGATCCGGAACCCAGAGCCGGCGCTTCTCCCCGACGCGCATCCGCTGCAGGGCCTCGCTCCAGCCTTTGATCACGCCATCGACCTCGAATGTCGCCGGGCCGCCGCGCTGCTCGGAGCCATCGCTGAGCTTGCCGCTGGTGTTCCAGGCCTTGAAGTGGAGGCGCACCTTGTCCTGCAGCTTCGGTCGCTGTTCACCCGTGCCGGGCGTGAGCACTTGCATGGCGAGGCCGGACGCCGTCACCTCAGCGTCGCCCGGCGCATCGCTGGGCGGTGCATCTGCGGGTCGAGGCTGCGGGATGGGAGCTTCTGTCGCAGGGATGGGCGGTGGCGTGGGCTCGCGCTTGTCACAACTGCACAACGCGAGCAGCGACCAAAAGTGAATCGTTCGTCTGCGGCGCATGGGAGCTAAGGCATCAGCGGGCCGCCAGCAGCGGCAGCGTCCTTCGCACGCGCGAAGTAGATGTCGCCGGAATCGCTGCGCGTGTCGGTCCAGGTCACGACCACATCGCGACCCACCACGTCGATGCCTTTGTAGTCGCCGAGGAAGCTATTCGCAGGGCCGGCGTCGTCGTTGATCTGCACGTTGGGCTCGAAGCCCATGGCCATGTCGGTCATGCGCGCGTAGTAGGTCCCGTTCGTGCCGTTGTCGCGCATGTCTGTCCAGACCACGTGCACGGCGCCGTACTTGTCGACGGCCACCCAGGGCTGAAACTGGCGCGATGCGCTGGTGTTGTCGTTCACGCGAATCGGATCGCTGAACGTATCGCCGCTGTCGTACGAGACGATCACCCACACATCGTCGTCATCTTCAGCGTCCGGGTGATTCTGACGCGATGCCCACGTGACGGCGACGACTTTGCCTGTGGGATCAGTGTCGCTGCCGACGATCGGATGCGAACGCGGCGAGCATGGCGAGCGGCAAGGCTGACCTTGCGGCGAGAGGTTCTTCACGGGCTCGAAGGTTTCGCCGTGATCCTTGCTGCGGCGATACGAGACCGTGTTCTCGTTGGTATTGTACGCCATGTGGACGAGACCCGTGGTCTCAGCGACCGACATGGTCGTGCCGTGATTGATATAACCGAGCGAGATCGTCTCTTCGAAAGTCGCGCCGTAGTCCGTCGAGCGCTTCACGCCACCGGGGTTGCCGAGCCACGACACGATCACCGTGCCGTCCTTGGTGCCGCCGAGCCACGGCTTGTCGAGCGATTGATTGATGCGCTTGTGCTCCGAGAACGTCTTGCCGCGATCCTTCGAGTGCGCGAGCAAGATGTAGTTCGTGCCGAGCCCGCCGCTCGCGTAGTCCTGACAGCCCGCGTACAAGTTGCCGGCGTCGTCGATCGCGACCGCAGGGTCACCCGCAAACGCACGGCCGCTGCCTTGCGTCGCTGCGAACACGTTCGGGCTCCAAGTCATGCCACCGTCTTCGGAGACCGAGTAACCACAGCGGCTCGGGCTCTGACGATTGTCCATCCAGCCGATGAACAACAAGCCGTCCTTGTGTGCGGCCATGATCACTTCAGTCTGCTGACCGCGACCGGTGTCGTCGCTGACTTTGATGTTCGGACCAAACATCACGGGAGCCATGTTCAGCGGGCCGTCATCGACCACGCCCGTTCCGGGTGCCGCAGAGCCGGCGCCGCCACCAGCTGCACCGCCGCTGCCAGCTGCAGCAGCAGGGCTGCCCGCAGCCGAAGCGGTTTGACCAGCGCTCGCCGCGTTGCCTGCAACGCCTGTCACTGCACGTGCGCCGGCACCGGACGCCTGCACGCCGGCAGTGTTGTTGCGCTCGGGAAATGCCATCTCGGGCGGCGGACCGGTGGGCACTTGACCGCCGGGCGGCTGCATCGTTTGCGGACCGCCAGGAAGCTGCGCGGGATCCTCGTTGCTCTGACCCGCGCAACTGAGCATGCCGAGCGAACAGATACAGCAGATGCGGGCGTATTTCAGATCGAACGGCATGGACTCTCTCTCCGCGGTAACTGCAAGCAGTGACAGTTATTGTGAGGATTCGGATAGCGCTGCGCGGGGCAAACTGTCAAGGCGTCGGGCAGCATGCCTAACAGTTCGTTCGCTGTATGGCGCGCTGCGATCTGCAAGTTCTACGCTGCTTTTTGCGTAGGTTCCGCATTGCGCATCTGGCAGTGCACAAGCTAGCGCTCCAAACAGATCCTGCGGATGTAACGCCGCAAGGTTGAGGCGCGCTCGTTGTCATAGTAAGCGCGCGCCGCCGCGCGCACGGAGTCGTGCTGGTCGTGATCCACTTCGAGGCAGTCAGCGAGCCGCGCGTAGCCTTCGGCGAGCTTGTTTTCATCGGCAGGGACATGCGCACGGTAGCGGTCGATCAGGTCGCGCAGCGCCGGTACGTCTTCCAGATCCAGGGCATCCTGCAACGCGCCGACGAGCCGCAACTCTTGCTGCAGCGCCTCGCGCTCAGGCGTGAATGGATGTGGATGCCTGTCCCCCGTGCTCGGTTGCGCGCTCGGCGCTGCAGCCGACGGCGGCACGGACCGCGGTCGCGAAGCTCGTGTCACCTGCGCAGCTTCGGGCGGTGGCACCTCCCAACGTGTGACCTCGGGCTCGATCACGAGATGGTCCAGCGACGCACGACTGACCGGCCAGGCCGCGACGCCTGCCAACCCGAGCACAATACAGCTGGCGAGCGCGAGCTTGCGCGCCGGTGTGCTCATGGAGTGGTCACCTTCCATTCGACGGTTTGCTGCGAGCGCGCCCAGTTCATGCGGCCGTACTTCGTGCCTGTTGTGTAACGCACGAGCTCCATGCCCGCATTGTCGTACGCCTTGGCGCTCACAGTATGGCTGCCGGAGGCGAGCTTTTGCGCTGCGAGATCGAAGCGGGTGCCGCCCTTGGCTGCAACGACTTGACCATCTACCGACCAGTCGACCGAGACCACTTCGGGATCGATCACCACAAGCTCGAGCACGGTCGCGCTACCGGCGTCGCCCGCGGGTGGCTTGGTCTCGTCGATCGGCGTAACAGCGCGCCAGACGTCCATGATCATCTTCTCGCGCGACACCGCGTTGTAGGCTGTGTCCGTCTTGTCGCCGAACAGCATGTTCATCATCGAGTTGTCAGACGGGCGGAACTGACCCGAGCTGCAGTAGCGACTGCCCTCGAACGTCTTCTGCATGCCGGTCGCACCGGCTTGGTCGTAGCCGAGCCACATGTCCCACTTGCCACCGGTCATCATCGTGTCCGCGGTCGAGTTGACCTCTTCGAACTCGCGGCCGCAGTTGCTGTCGCTGCCGTCGTATTCGTCAGCCAGTTGATGGAAGCCGTGGCCGCCTTCGTGTAGCGCAGCGCCGTCCGCGTCTTCATGGCCTCCGGACCAGAGCATGAGCACGGCGCCCGTGTTCCACCAGCGATCGTTGTTCAAGACGACCGCTTTCCAATCCACCTCGAAGCTTGCAGGCAAGCGCGCCTTGATCTCCGAGTTTGCTTTGTTGCTGTCGCAGCGCGCCAAGCGGCTCTGATCGTCACCACTGCAGCTGAGCGGCGTCGCGCCGCTGCCGATCGGTCCGTTTTCGCTAGGCAGCGGGATCGCACAGATGTTCACGAACTTGCGATAGCGACCGTAGGGTTGGCCGATCACCTCGCTGAAGCGCTTCTTCATCGCAAACTCCATGTGTTCCTTGAACGTCGACACCTGCTCTTTGGTGTAGCCGTCGCCGAGGACCACATAGTTGATGCGGTTTTTGGGCGGGCCCGCGTTTTCGATCGCGATGCCGTCCTCCCCGCAATCGAGCGGCGCCAGCTCACGCGCGACTTCGCTTCCGCCGCTGCCAGCGGCAGGTGGTGTCGCGCTTCCCGCCGCGCCGGATGTACCCACTCCCTCACCGGAACCTGTCCCCGCAATAGCCGCTCTGCCCGCAGTGGCTGACATGCTTGGCGTTCCAATCGCTGAGCCAGTCCGACCTGCGCTTGCGCTCTGTGTGGGCGTTGCCGCGCTGCCTGCGGCGCCCGCGCTTGCTTTGCCCGCGGCGCCCTGACCAGCACCTGTTGTGGACGCAGGCGCGCCAGTGACACCGTTTGTATTCGCGTCGTCAGCGCCGTTCGCTGCTTGGCTGCAAGCAGCACAGAGGAGCAACGACGCGATGAACTGACGATTCCGAGGCAGCATTCGAGTCATCACGGTACCAGTGACTCGATCCACCGCTTAGCGGTCAGAAAACTCACAGCTCGCTCCTCAAATCACCGCATGGATACGGCTATGCCATGTGCAGCCACCTGTCCGATCGCGCTAGCAGCGCCCGGCTGTGAGACATCGCGATGCGAAGAGCGGCCAGGAGCGGCAGCACTGGCCGCAAGCTGTCCAAGTGTTGAATCTCAGAGGCCGCTCCCTACACTCCGACCCGCATGAGCTATTTGGACCGCGTCTCTGAGTGCAACACCTTCGATCTGCAGCGTTACTTGGCTTTTACGATCGAAGGCCAGCGCGTGGGCCTAGTGCGCCGAGAGTTTGCTGCGCTGCTCGCGCGCTATCCGCAAGTCTTCGACGTGAATCACGAGCAGGTGCTGCTGGCTCCACAGCTCGGCGACTTTGCTGCGCGCAGCGCGGCGGTCGAGCCCGTGTTGCGGGAGCTCGCCGCACACGGACACATCCTCGGTTGGCGTGACGAACCGCTGGCCGTCACCGAGTCGTTCAGCGCAGCGCCGCTCATGCAGATCGAGCGCGCGGCTGCAAATCACTTCGGCGCGCGCACGTTCGGCGTGCACATGAACGGCTTCGTGCGCCGCGAGGACGGCTTGCACATGTGGATCCCGCGCCGCTCTCGCACCAAGCCGACCTTCCCTGGTCGCCTCGACAACATGGTCGCGGGCGGTCAGCCGATTGGAAAAGGCCTGCTCGACAACCTGATCAAAGAGTGCGCGGAAGAAGCCAACATCCCCGCGGCGATCGCGCGACGCGCGCAGCCCGTAGGGTTGATCAGCTACTGCGCCGAGGTGCCCGAGGGCCTGCAGCCGGACATCGAATTCTGCTTCGATCTGGAGCTGCCGGAAGACTTCGCGCCGCGCAACACAGATGGTGAAGTGGAGGAGTTTCAACTTCTGCCAATCGCGCAAGTCGCAGAGCTGGTGCGCGACACGCGCGAGTTCAAACCGAACTGTGCGCTCGTGGTCATCCACTTCTTGATGCGTCACGGGCTTCTGCCGCCCGAGCACCCCGAGTACGTCGAGCTCGCGCAGCGCTTGGCCTCGCCCACGCTCCCGCTCACTTGAGCGCTTGTTTGAGCGTGCTGTCGTCGTCGAACATCAGCCACTCGATCACAGACAGCGGCAGGCTGCCGTAGCTGAGCAGCTGATCATGAAACGCGCCGAGCTTGAAGCGTGCGCCCTGCTGATCGCGGTAACGCCCAAGTAACCGCAGTATTTGCCACTTACCCGTGATGTACGAGATCTTCTGCGAGGGATAAGTCGCGGCGCCCGCCGCTTCACCTTCGGCCGCTTCGCGATCCAGGCCGCCGCCTTCCATGAAGTACTGCACCGCTTGCTCGAACGACCAGCGACCCGTGTGCAGGTTGACATCGACACCGATGCGCGCAGAGCGGTACCGGCTGAGTCGCAAGATCTGTCCCTGCGCTGCGGAGTTTTCCGGGTAGAGGCCGGTGCGCAGGAGCATCTCTTCGCCGTACAGCGCCCAGCCTTCGATGAACGGATTGTCCGAGTGCTGGCGGCGGATCTCGCTCTCGACATGATTTGCGATGGAGATCTGTAGGAAGTGCCCGGGGATGCCTTCGTGCCCAAGGATCGGCCGCGGGTCTTCGATCGCGGCGCGGATGTAGAAGTTCTTGCTCTTCGGGTTGTAGGTAGGAATGTAGAAGAAGCCCGACGCGTCAGTGTCGTAGACGCCCGGCGGATTCATGAAGCCACCGGGACTGGTCGGCTTGAACGCTTCGGGCAGCTGTCGGATCTGAAACGGCCCGATGTAGCTCGGCAACGTGATCAGCTTCTGCGCCTTGAGGAACGCGATCATCTCGGTCTGCCGGCTCTCGTAGGCCTTGAGGAACTCGGTTTGGTCCGCGGGCACGCGCGCCGCCCGCGCCGGGTCGGGCGAGGCCAGGTTGGGATCTTTCAGCAGCGCTTCGAGCGCGCGATAGCGCGCGAGCTCCACCTCGCCGAGCTGCGCCACCTGCGCTGAGCTGAACGGCAAGAGCAGCACCTGCTTGAGCAGTGCGTCGTAGTCCGCCGCTCCGAGCGGCTGCCAAGCGGGCATGCTCGCTTGCTTACTGTCGAGCCAATCAGCAAACGCGTGCAGCTCAGAGAGCGCGGCGTCACGCGCAGCGAACAGGCGCTTCTGCTGCTCGGCGTCGAGCGCATCGGCGAGCATCTTCAGGCTGCTCTTGTAGAGCTCGTCGCCGCCACGGGCGGCTTCGGAGGCGAGCTTCGCGTACAGCTGCACGGGCCGCGTCAGGTTGGTGCGCGCAGTCTTGAGCAGAGCAGGCATCGCCTCCAAGCGCTCGGTCACCGCCAGCGCACGTGTCTTTCGCGGCGCGTACTCTTTCTGCAGCAGGCTGAAGATCGCATTGCTGCATTCGTTGACGTATAGCTGCGGGTCACGCGTCTCCGGGTCGACCTTGCGACCGAACACGTCCGCGCCGCGCAGCTGCGCGAGAAACAGCAGCTGATCGACGCGGTCGTCCTTGCTCCAATCGCTGACCTTGAGCGCACTGACCTGCGCGATCAGCTGCGACACATGCTTGCGGCGAGCCTGCACGGTCGCCATGCGATAGTCCGTGAGCTTACCGTCGTACTGATGATCACCGAGTTGGCTCGTGGCGACCGGGTACTGCGCGTCGCGCCACCCGTAATACTCGTGGGCGAGCTCCTTCAGGTCAGCAGGCGCTGCCGATGCGCTCGAAGCGAGTGCGGAGAACAGCAACACCCACAGTACGCCAAAGACATGATCAGTACGCATGGCTGACTGCGTAGTAGCGGGACGGTACGCGCTAAACAAGCAGGGTCCATTACTTGCGCCACTTTTTAAGTTGCATGGCTAATGCAACTTTCGTAGTCTAGCCAGCATGCAGCTGACTCGTTTCGCGGATCTCGGCCTGCGCGTGCTCATGTATTTGACGCACGAGCGCACACAGGTGCCAGTCACCAATGCCGAGATCGCGAGCCAGTTTCAGGTACCTCACAACCACGTGATCAAAGTGGTGCACAAGCTGGGCAAACTCGGCTGGGTGGAGACGCAGCGCGGTCGCGGTGGCGGCCTGCGGTTGGCCGTTGCTGCAGACAGCTTACGCCTCGGAGATGTCCTGCTCGGCCTCGAGCCCACCTACACGCTCGTGGATTGTGACACGCCGCCGTGTGTGTTGCGTCAGCGCTGCTCCGTGAAGGGCGCGCTCGATCAAGCGCTCGCAGCGTTTTACGCGTCGCTGAACGAACACACGTTGGCTGAGCTTTGTCGGAGCCGTACAGCAAGCGTGCTCGTCACGCTGCATCGTAAGTACGGCACCTGATCGGTAGCGACGCATCGCTTCGCGCACGCGTCGTTTTCTTACGTTCTTAAAGTTGCATCAGAAATACAACAATTGGACCAAACCGAGCGGGATGCTCGGTGCGTACACGTCAAGGAGGACACATCATGCTTTCAGAACAGAGCAGGCCGTTGATTCGCGCGAGCGTGCCGGTGCTTCGCGAGCACGGGCCGAAGATCGCCCGCACCTTTTACGCGCGCATGTTCGAGGCTCACCCCGAGCTCAAGAACGTGTTCAACATGGGCAACCAAGCGATCGGTACACAGCAGCAAGTGTTGTCCGGCGCGCTGGTCGCGTACGCAGCGAACATCGACAACGTCGAAGCCATCTTGCCCGTGGTGCGGCGCATCGCGCACAAGCACGCTGCCGTGGGCGTAAAACCCGCGCACTACCCGATCGTCGCGCGCCACTTGTTGTCTGCGATTCGCGAGGTGTTGGGCGTGGCCGCGACGACCGAGCTGCTCGCCGCTTGGGACGAAGCGTACTGGCTCTTGGCGGGCGAGCTGATCGCAGCCGAAGCGCGCTTGTACGATCGCGCGGCATCGTCCGCAGGTGCGCTGCAAGCGTGCGTGGTTACGCGCACTACGCGCGAGAGCGCGGGCGTTACCTCTTATTACCTGGAGAAGCTCGGAGGTGGCTCACCTGGCAAGTTCGAGCCCGGTCAGTACGTGAGCGTCACGGTCGACTTGCCCGATGGCAGTTCGCGCCAGCTGCGTCAGTACAGCTTGTCCGATGCGCCGCACAAACCTTACTGGCGCTTGAGCGTGAAGCGTGAGGATGCGCTCGCGGGTCGGCCTGCCGGGCGCGTGTCGAGCCAGCTGCACGGTCAGGTCGCAGCGCAGCAACACATGCTCGTGTCTCCGGCGTACGGCGACTTCACGCCGCTCTTGGCTGCAGGATCCGACAAGCCGATCGCGCTGCTATGCGCGGGCATCGGCATCACTCCGCTGTTGTCGGTGCTCAACACACTGGCGCATGCCGGGAGCAGCCGCCCGGTCCTGTTTGCCCATGCTTCACAAGCGGACGACCAGCGCTTGTTCACGAGTGAGTTGCGCGCAGCCCACGCAGCGCTTCCGGGTCTGCGCAGTCGCTTGTTCTGTGAGCAGCTGTCGGCGGCACACGCAGAGCAGCGGCCGATCACACGTGGTCGCATGCTTCTCACGCCCGAGCTGCTTATGGGCTTCGAAGACGCAGACTTCTACTTGTGCGGGCCGGAGGCTTTCATGCGCGAGCAATGGCGTGCGCTCGTGGCGCTGGGTGTGTCACCGCTGCGAATCCAGCGCGAAGTGTTCGGGCCTTCGCTGCTCGAGCACCTGGGCTGAGCGAGCGCGAAAGCTGTGCCGCTGTGGGCGCTGCGACACCCATTCTGCGGATCGGCGACCAATCTGCACGCGCGACCGCGGCGCGCATTGCTGCAGCCCGCGATCGCTCGCGATACTGCTGGAATGGTAGTGAAAAGACGTTGGCCGAAGCTCGCCATGCTGAGCTTGGCCGGCACGCTCGGTACACTCGCGCTCGCGTGCGCAGACGAGGACGCTGGTCGCTTTGGGCCCGATGGCACCGAGCTTGCGGAGTATCGCCAAGAGCCCGGGCCAGCGCTCCACCTCGCGACGGATAACGTGACGCTCGCCGTCAACGAAACCTTGCAGCTGACGGCGACGCATCACGATCGCGATGGCGTGGAGAGCGATGTGAGCGCCGAGGCTTCGTGGTCCAGCGACGATCCGACGGTCGCGTGGGTGATGAGCGGTACGATCATGGGCGTGTTCCCGGGCATCACACAGGTCCGCGTGCGCCACGGGAGCGCCTCCGACAGCGTCGCGGTGGCCGTGACGACACAGGGTCTGCAAGCGATCGAGGTCGAGCCCAGCGAGATCAGCCTGGCGCAGGGCTTGACCGCGACGCTGCACGCGTTCGGCGTGTTCCGCGCAGACGCACGTCGAGACATCACGCAGCTCGTGCGCTGGGACTCGTCCGATCAAGAGGTTGCAGCCATCGACGGCAACAGCGTGCGCGCGCGCCAGCTCGGGATGGCCACGCTTGCAGCCTCGCTCGATGACGTCAGAGGCTCAGCCGACATCATTGTGAAAGGGCCACGTTTATTCGGCCTAGAGATCGTGCGACAGCGTGAGTCGATGGCGCTCGGCTCCAGCCAACAGCTGCGTGCGCGCGGCAGCTTCTCGGACGACACCACGATCGACATCACGGACCTGGCCGAGTGGGGATCTGACGATGGCAACCTGGCGATGGTCGCTGAGAATGGTCTGGTCAGCGCGCGCGGCGCCGGAGAAGTCAGCCTGTGGGCGCGCTACCTCGGACACCTGGCACAAACCAGGGTCGTGATCGCACCCAGCGAGTGAGCCCATTGGACATGCCACGCAGGCTCGGCTACGCAGCCGCATGCGCGCAATTTGGACGACACGCCTTGGCAAGCCGGACACGCTCGAGGTTCGCGAGACACCGGATCCTGAGCCTGGCCCCAACCAAGTCCGCGTGCGCGTGCGCGCTGCGGGCTTGAACTTCGCTGATGTGATGGCGCGCCAAGGCCTCTACCCCGATGCCCCGAAGCTGCCAGCGGTCATGGGCTACGAATGCGCGGGCGAGATCGACGCCGTCGGCCCCGAGGTCCGCGACTTCGCCGTCGCGGATCGTGTGATGGCTTTCACGCGTTTCGGCGGGCAGTCGGACTGCGTGTGCGTGGACCCCGCGTACGTGTTCCGGATCCCGGAACAGCTTTCGTTCGAGGACGCCGCGGCGCTGCCGGTCTCGTACCTGACCGCGTATCACATGATCTTCAATGTCGCGCGCGTGCGGCCCGGCGATCATGTGCTCGTGCACAGCGCAGCCGGCGGCGCCGGCACTGCCGCGCTCCAGCTGTGCCGGAGCATTGGGGCCGTGGCGACGTACGGAACTGCTTCGGGCAGCAAGCACGACTACGCGCGCGAGCACGGCTGCACCCACCCGATCGACTACCACACGCAAGACTACGTCGCGGAGGTGCGTCGCTTGACCAACGGTCGCGGCGTGGACTTCGTGCTCGACGCCCTCGGAGGCGGCGACTGGAAAAAAGGCTACGGCTTGCTTCGCCCCGGCGGGCTGCTCATCGCCTTTGGCTTCGCCAACATGAACAAGGGCAACAGCAGGCAGCTCGTGCACGTGGTCTCGCAGGCGCTGCGCGTGCCGCTGTACACGCCGCTGAAGCTCATGAGCGAAAACCGCGGGGTCGCGGGCGTAAATATGGGTCACCTGTGGGATGAGGCGGAGCTGCTCGGGTCGGCCGCACAGCACATCCTCGCGCTGTACTCGCAGGGTCGAATCGCGCCGCACGTGCATGCAACGTTCCCCTTCGAGCAGGCCGCGGAAGCCCACCGCTTGCTGGAGAGCGGCCAGAGTCTCGGCAAGATCATCCTGGTGCCGTAGTCAGCTTATAGTCAGGATGCGTCACGCTACATGTCATTGCTGCACGCGTAACAGCGCATAGTCAAAGTGGGTTGTGTCACAACGTGTGTTTTCGGGAATGAAATAGGCGCATTTCAACTCTGCATCTGCAGCCATCCAAAGCGCGCTCTACCCACGCTAGAACGCGTCGCGACCCTGGCACGGCTCTCGCTATAGATGCCTGACATACGGTGACTCCCTGAAGGCGTCCCCCCGCCTTCGAGTCCCAGCGCGGCGGTCGTGCTTGCTCCGAATCCCCTTCGAGAGCGCCGACCGCCGCAAACTTTTAAAGCGGTTACAGCCGCAGCGCATTCTGCTGACATCACCCGGTTTGCATTCGGGGGCGTTTTACGCGAGATCACCCGCGCCGCTCGCCCAGCCTGACGCTGGGGCCGAGCCGCCTGGAGCATCGAGCATGACAGCACTGTGGAGCCTGCGGATCGCGAGCATGTTGGAGGGCATTTCGTACCTGGTCCTTTTGTTCATCGCGATGCCGATGAAGTACGTCGCGGGACAGCCGCAGTGGGTCAGCTGGGCGGGTCGCGTGCACGGTGGGCTGTTCGTCGCGCTGGTGCTCGCGCTGGTGATCTGTGCCAGCGCCCGCAAGTGGGACTTCGGTCGGTCGCTCCGCGTGCTCGGTATGGCGCTCGTGCCGTTCGGCGCGTTCGTCCTCGACCGCGAGTTTGTGCGCGACCTGCGCAGTGACGAAGCGCTGTCCCCTCGGCCGTCGTGACGCCGGCGCCTGTCTCGCACGGCTCGCGCGACTGGCAACGGTAGGGAAAGCACCTCGAAATCGAACCCACAGCACAGTGGGCTCGACAGGAGGTGCATTTCTGTGGGCTACGCCCTGACCGTTCCCGAGCGGACCGAGCGCATCGTGCCGTCCGACTTGAACATTCGTATTCTCGGACACTGCCGCTACCCGTCTCCGCTCTCGCATCGTTTGGCGCAGGAGGCGGTGAGCTACGTGGGCCAAGCCGACCGCGTGTTCCTAGACGACCGCTTGTCGAGCTGGGCCACGCAGCAAAGCGCGGCGGAGCGGGCGTCGTTCGAGCTTGCGGGCCCGCGCAACCGCGTGTTTCACGACGTCACGACCCTGCGCGCCGGCATCGTCACGTGCGGAGGCTTGTGCCCTGGCTTGAACAACGTGGTTCAAGGGCTCGTGCTGCAGCTTTGGCGCGGCTACGGCGTGCGCGAGATCTTCGGCTTTCGTCATGGCTACGAAGGCTTGGTCTTGCCCGAGCCCCCTATGCGTCTGACGCCCGAGTCGGTGTCAGGCATTCACTGGGTCGGCGGGACGGTGCTGGGCTCATCGCGCGGCAACCGCGACCCGCAAGCGATCGTCGATCGCCTGGTCGAGCATGGGATTCGCTTGCTGTTCGTCGTCGGCGGCGACGGAACGCTGCGCGGGGCGATGACCATCGTCGATGAGGTCACGCGCCGCAGCTTGCCGATCAGCGTGATCGGTGTGCCCAAGACGATCGACAACGACATCCACTTCATCGATCGCAGCTTCGGCTTCGAGACCGCGTTCACCGCAGCCGTCGACGTGCTGCGCAGCGCGCATGTGGAAGCGACTGGTGCACGCAACGGCATCGGCGTGGTGAAAGTGATGGGCCGACACTCAGGCTTCATCGCGTGTCACTCCGCGATCGCTTCTACGGAGGTGGATGCGGTGCTGATTCCGGAAGTACCGCTTGCGCTGGACGGCCCGAACGGTCTGTTAGCGTTTCTCGAGGACAAGCTCGCGACGCAGTCCCACGCGCTCTTGGTCGTGGCGGAAGGCGCAGGCCAAGAGCTGTTCGAAGGCGCAGCTGCGACCGATGCCAGCGGCAATGCCCGCCTCAGTGACATCGGCCTCATGCTGTGTGAGCGCATCAAGCGCCACTGCGCGTCGCGTGGCCTCGACGCGACGCTCAAATATATCGATCCGAGCTACCACATCCGCAGCGTGCCGGCTTCGCCCAACGACAGCCTTTACTGCTGGCAGCTCGCGCGCAACGCGGTGCATGCGGCGATGGCCGGCAACACGGAGATGCTCGTGGGTCGCTGGCACGGACGCTTCGTGCACGTGCCGATGTCGCTCGCCACGCGCTATCGCAAGCAAGTCGACACACACGGAGATCTCTGGACGGCCGTCCTCGAGTCGACCGGTCAGCCGCAGAGCTGGGGCTGAATCACAGGATGTTCTTACCCAACACGGGCGTGGGATCGGCGTCGTCGCAGGTCGGAGCGAGGCTGGGCGCGGCTTCATCCTTGTTTGCGATGCTTCGCTCGAAGCGACGCACCAGCGACGCTGCCACGCGGCACGTGCCTTGGTTGATCGTCTCGATCACCGAGGCATGACGCTCAAAGATCCGTGCAGCGTTCGGGTTCTCTTCCATGCAGCGTTGCAGCGCGCCCGGCTCGGCGCGTTCGTCGAGCTGACATTCCTGTGCGAGCGCTGTCTGCAGGTGATCGAGCACAGGCGTCCGCAGCCTGTCGCTCGCTTTGATCAGCTCGCACACGCGACCATCGCGCGCTTGGATCAGGTCCTGGACGTTGTCGGCGAGCGTGGACACCTGCTCGGGCATGAGCACATCTGCGAGATGCCCGAGCGACGCGCCGATGCTTCCGAGCAAGATGCCGCCACGCAGCGCGCCGAGCACGCTGACGGTCGAGGCCGCGCCTGCAGCTGCGCCGAGCGCCAAGCCAGCGACGGCGCCTAGTACCTGTGGCGACAGCGATGTCACAGCGCCTGCGAGCTCGTCGACGGTTGCCTTGCACTGACCTGGCTCGCGGAACTTCCGCACGAAGCCCATGCCGCGTTCGAGCGCGCTGCGCGCATCGCGGTCGAGCTCGTAATACCACGTGTTGTCCGCGTCGTCCGCAGCTGCGGCCACGGGCTGAGTCGCACAGATCAATACAAGGCCGATGGCCACAAACCGACGGAGCGCGCTCATCCGAACCTCCTGCTGCGGGTAGCGAGTACGCGCGGCCAATCTAACAGGTTTATCGCAGGGCGCCCATTCGTCACATTCGCCACAGGTGCGCTGGACGCCCACCTCATCCAAAGAGTGATGTTGGTGCTAGGCTACGCGGATGCTCGAGCCACACGCAGTCAGGTCGTTGTGACACGCCTGAGCCGGGCCGCTCCGCTGGTATTGACCGCCGCAGCCGTGTTGCTCGCCGCGTGGACACAGCGCGAGTGGCTGAGCGGGCGCGCGGGATCGGGCGCGCGCGAGGAACAGTACACGCAGGTCGGACCTGACACATTCGTCCGCAACACTGACACTGTGCTAGTCGCCGTGCGCAGCCTCGCTCGACTGGAGAGCGTGGCGTTCCACATGGAACGCGTGATCGACCTCAAGGAAGAGCATCCGCGTGCGTTTGGCATGCTCAAAACGCAAGACACCATCCTGCTTGTCGCCGCGGGTGACGTGGTCGCGGGCATCGATCTCTCGAAGCTGCAGCCTGAAGACGTGTTGGTGAAGCCCTACGAGCGCCGCGTTCAGCTGCGCGTGCCACCGGCGGAAGTGCTCTCGGTGGCGCTCGATGAAAAGCGCACCTACGTGCATTCACGGCGCACCACGATGTTGTCCAAGCCTGGGCTCGACCTCGAGTCACGCGCACGTCAGCAGGCGGTGGGCTCGATCCGTGACGCTGCGCTGCAAGCAGGTATCCTGGACCGCGCGCATCAAACGGCGACGCAGACGCTGCGCGCGCTGTTGCTTTCACTCGGCTACGAGGCCGATTTCATCAGGCACGAATGACGTTCAGCATTGCGGCTCGGCGTCGAGCGCATCGCGGATGCGTCGCGCCAAATCGGACTGCGTGAAGGGTTTTGCCAACACTTGCGACAAGTCGATCTCCGGATGATGGTCTGAGTCGACATAGCCGGACATCAGCACGCAGCGCAGCGCTGGCCGTGCCGCTTTCAGCTTCTGGCACAGCTGCACGCCGTTCATCTCGGGCATGGCGACATCACTCAGCACCAAGTCGATAGGTCCGGTGTAGCCGTTCACGAAGCGCAGCGCTTCGGACGGGCTTTCGCACTGCATCACCGTGTAGCCGAGCTTGACCAGCGCACGCGAGCACAGGCCTCGAATCGTGGGCTCATCGTCCACCACCAGAATAATCTCGGTGCCGCCACTCAGTTGCGTGAGCGCAGCGCGCTGACGACGCGTCACCGTGTCGTTCGCGACCTTGGGGAAGTACAGCTCCATGGTCGTGCACCGTTCGGCGCCCTGCCTGAGCACCGCTAACCATCCACCTTGATGTCCTTCGAGAAGCTTGCAGCGGCGTGCAACAACCAGGTCAGCGTAGTGGCCTGGGTACCTTCTTTGTCGAGCACATTGACCTGGAGCTTTTCCTTGTGCTTCGGAGCATAGCGGACCTGGATCGACAACAGGCTGTCGCGATCGATCGCCAAGCGTACTTTTGCCTGGGCGACCACAGCCTCGGCTCCGGTGATCAGCGCATCCAGGTGTTTGATGGCCAGCTTGGCCCCGGCGACCTCGGGCGCAACCGAGCCTGAGACATCCGTGAGGCGCACCCGCGTCCCGACACTGTCGAGACGCCAGACGTGCACGACGCCGCGGACGTTGCTCACCTGTAGGTTCTCGAAGCCGGGCATGGGGAAGCGCAGCTTGAACTTCTCCACGTGCATGTTGCGCATGTCGTAGTGGAGACCGCGCTTCGGGTCCTTCGGCATGCCCGGACGGGACGGCGAGTCCATCACCGCTTCCAACGCCAAGCGGCCGTCGGGATCGGCACCCATGAGGAGGCTGCCGCCCTCAGCGGCAACGCGGTTGAAGCTGAGGCGCGCGCGCAGTGCGTCGAGCAGATCGGGTTCTACCACCGCGTTCTCTACGTGCAGCACTACGCGGCCATCTGGGTGGAAGAAGCGGATGTCCTTGGCGCGCAGCCACAGCCATGAGAGCTGGGTGATCTCACCGATCTCCATGCGGCCTGGGATCTCACCGGTGACTGCGCTCTCGAGGCGATCGGCGACGAAGCGGCGGCCGCTTTTCGTGTGAGCGATCACGAGGGTTGCGCACGCGAGCACTGCTACGAGCGCGAGTAAGCCGATGAGCAGAGGTTTTAGGATGCGCCGGGCGCGGGTCATGGCCTGCGTGAAGCACGATGCGTGCCCCCTGCGATACGGGACAAACTCGCGGTTTGAGGTGGGCTCGAAGCAACGTTGCCACAGATTGTGACATTAATGCTGGTGATGAGTCGCTCCCGGGCGCGTCCAGGATCAAGGGGAGAGATCACGTCGTGTGCTTGATGGCCGGGGTTGCGTCTACGCGGCAAGCTGATGGGCGTGCCGCCGATCCTTGTTTTCGATACTTTTTCGGTGTTTTTTCGCGCATTTCATGCCCTTCCCCCCATGAACACGCGCGCTGGTCAGCCGACGTCCGCGGTGTACGGGATGTCTGTTCTGTTGTTGAAGCTGCTGCGCGAGCAGAAGCCCAAAGGGCTGTGCTTTGCGCGCGACCGCAGCGAGCCCACGTTTCGTCACCAGCAATATAGCGACTACAAAGCCCATCGCGCGCCGCTGCCCGAGCCACTCTTGAGTCAGTTCGCGTTGCTCGATCGCTTGCTCGCTGCGTTGGGTGCGCCCGTGTTCGGGGTGAGCGGCTTCGAGGCGGATGACGTTATCGCGACTTTGGCGCGCGGCTTTGCGGGCGACGGCGAGTCGGTGTGCGTGGTCAGTGGCGACCGCGACATGTTTCAAGTCGTGCGCGAGCACGTGCATGTGTTGTTCATCGGCCGACGCGGACAGCCGCATGTGCTGTACGACGAAGACGCCATCGCAAAGCGTTTCGCGCTGAGTCCAGAGCAACTGCCGAGCTTCGTCGCGCTGGTCGGGGACAGCTCCGACAATTTACCGGGCGTGCACGGCATCGGGGTCAAGACGGCGCAGAAGCTGATCGCACAGTTCGGCTCGGCGAGCGCGCTGCTTGCGGGCGTGGATCAGGTCAAGTCCAGCACCGTCCGCGAAGCGCTCAGCCAAGCAGCCGAGCGCATCCGTCGGAACGAGAGCTTGGTGCGCTTGCGTAGCGACGTGGCGCTGCCGGAGGGCGCTCGCTACAGCGCGTTCACCGCAGAAGCCAAAGCCGCGCTGCGCGCATTCTTTGAAGAGCTCGAGTTTCAGAGCTTACTGCCGCGACTCGACAAGCTCCCGAACCGTTAGACCTTACAGCCGGCCGAGCAGCTCGCGCTTCTTCGTGAGGAACTCTTCCTCGGTGACAATGCCGCGATCGCGCAGGTTTCCCAGGCGATCGAGCGCGGAGAAGACATCATCGTTGTTGTAGGTGTCCGGGACCGTTGCAGAGCTCGCCATCGGCGCTGGTGCCTGCATCGGCACGGGATCTGGCGCGGGGACATACTGTGCTTGAGCCTGTTGCGGTTGGATCAACGGCAAGCTCTCGACCGAGAACTGACCGTACTGACTGGAGAACGTGAACGAGCCGCCGTAGCCAGACTGCTGTTGGGACACACCGCCGATCTGATGATCGAGCGTGTCGTAGATGCGCAGCTGCCCACCGTCCTGGACCGCCAAGCGGCGCGTGCTCGGAAAATACGCGTATCGGAAGTCGTTCTGCCCGCCGCTCGAGCTGGGCTGCCCGAGATCGGATGGCCACCAGGCATTTCCATAGCCGAAGCCGGACTGCTGCTGTTGCGACACCGGGGCCGGCACAAACACTTGCTGGTTTGCCATGAAGCTCGAGAGCTCCGAGCACAGCCCGCTCACCTTGGCCTGCAAGCCATGGTTGAACATGTCGCCGACCATCGTCATGCCGCCCTGCATCCACTGGCCAGAGCCACCCAGCTCGGGATGACTAAACTGCGCCATGGTGCCACTGCCTGCGACGACCGCATGCAACAAGGTGCGGACAGCGTCCGGGCTCGCGCCGTACCGCTGCGCGAGGTTGTGGACAGTTTGTTGCGCTTGTTCGGTTAGCTCTCGCATGGTTCTCGGCTCCGCGGGCAGCTTAGCCACTCACAGATGACAGCGCCATGTCGCGCAGGCTTCAAGCCCGATAGCTTCGCTGGGCTTGCCCGGTTAAACGTTTGCGGGCCGTGCACCTCCACCTCAAGGCGCACGACCCGCTGTGACTGAACAAACTGCCGCGTCAACGAACGGCGCGCATCAAGTGCAGAAACTCATCCGCCTCGACGAAGCTCGTGACGCGGGCTGCCACTTCGCCCGTCGGCTTGTGCAACACGACGAGCGGCAAGCCGCGCTGCTCGTAGCTCGCGAGCAGCTGCTGCTTCTCCGAGTTGGTCTTGCCCGGGCTGAGGTCGATGCGCACCGGGATGAAGCGCTCGCCCTCGCGCACGACGCGTGGATCGCTGAAGGTCTTGGCCTCGAGCTCTTTACACGCGCCGCACCACGAAGCACCGAAGTCCACGAGCACAGGCTTCTGCTCCGACCGCGCGCGGGTTAGTGCAGCTTGGTAGTCCTCGCTCCACTGGATGTGCACGCCTTCGGGCAACACCTGCGTGTAGCCGACCATCGCCGCGAGACCGGTCACGCTCACCGCGATAGCGACGCCCTTACGTGCGCGCTTGCTAAACGCCGAGTCGTGGAAGCTGAGGTGGATCGCACCGAGCGCGATGCCCGCCACGAACAAGGCCAGACCCGTGAGCAAGAAGCTCGACGTGTGCTGCGGCAGATCCATCAAGCCGGGGATGAGATCGCGCAGGTAGTAGATGGCCGCGACGACCATCACGATGCCAAACACGCTCTTCACCCACTCGAGCCACTTGCCGCTCTTCGGCAAGCTCACCGAGAACGTGCCGACCACCCAGAACAACATGCCCAGGCCGATCGCGTACGTGAATAGCGCGACCGCGCCGAACGCGACGTTGCCCGTGGTGCCGACCCAGGTCAGCAGGAAGCCGAGCACCGGACCCGTGCAAGGCGCAGCGATCAGCGCGTTGCAGAAGCCGATGAAGAACGCGCCCTTGTAACCGACGCCACCCACGGTCGCGAGCCGGTTCTTCAGCCCCGACGGGAGATCGATGTCGAACGCGCCGAACATCGAAGCGGCGAGCGCGAGGAACAGCAATGCGAGACCCACCAGCACGATCGGGCTGGCGAGCGCCGAGCCAAACACGCCGCCGGTCGTCGCAGCAAACAAGCCCAGCGGCGTAAACAGCGCCGCGATGCCGAGCACGAACGCGCTCGACAGCATGGCAGCCTCCGTGCGGCTCTTGCTCTCGCGCGCACCGAATACGCTCACCGTGATCGCGATCATCGGGTACACGCAGGGCGTGAGCGAGGTGGCGAGGCCAGCGCCAAAGATCAACAAGAGCGCGTAGGCCCAGCTGCCTTCCTGCAGCGCCGCGCTGAACGGCTTTTCGAGATCTCCGAGTGCATCAGCGCGGGCCGTGCCCGCGGCCAGTGCGCTGAGTAGCAGTGTCGTCGCTGCGCCGAGCAGCAGGTCTTTCCTAGTCGTTCCGGTTTTCACGGTCTTCACGTTCGCCATCACCACAAACCTCCCGACGTACTACTCAGTTGCAGCCACAGCCACCACCGCTGCTGCCCATGCCGCCGCTCGAGCCTTCCCTGTACGCAGTCGCGTGTTCTTCGCCCGCTTTGGCGTCGGCGTTACGACCGACTTCCATGTCCGGGCGCGCGAGTCGCTCGCGCTCATATGGAGCGACGGTCGCGCATGCGCTCAAACTGCAAACCAATGCGAGAGAAACCAGGGAAAACAGCCGACTGATCACGTGAGATTTCTCCTTGTTTCCCCGAGGGGTGCGGCACTTGCGCCGCTCTCATAGCACAGGTCTGTCGTAAACCGGCTAGGGCCGAGCACTCCGTCTTCAGCGCTTTCAACAGCTTGGGACCGCCGATATTCTAGGGGAATGCACAAAGGCCACGCCAGCCGAACGTGCGCGAGTGTGGGCTTCTTGGCGCGATGGTTCCCATCCGGTGAGGTGACTGTTACCGGGGGCGGCCAGCGATTTGCCAAAGAAATCCTCCGGGGGTGCTCGGCTGCTTCCGCTACTTCCGGTTTCACACCTCCAAATTCCCGGCTAAGTTCCCGGCATGTCAGCCCCCGGATATCGCAGTCGTACTTCAACCGCCGGTCGCAACATGGCGGGAGCCCGCGCCCTGTGGCGAGCCACAGGCATGCAGGATGCGGATTTCGAAAAGCCCATCGTCGCGATCGCCAACAGTTTTACGCAGTTCGTACCTGGCCACGTGCACCTGCACGACGTCGGCCAGCGCGTAAAGAAGGTGATCGATGCGGCAGGTGGCTGGGGCGTAGAGTTCAACACGATCGCGGTCGACGACGGCATCGCGATGGGTCACGGCGGCATGTTGTATTCGCTGCCGAGCCGCGACCTGATCGCCGACAGCGTCGAGTACATGGTCAATGCGCACTGCGCCGACGCGCTCGTGTGTATCTCCAACTGCGACAAGATCACGCCGGGCATGCTGATGGCCGCGATGCGCCTGAACATCCCGACGATCTTCGTGTCGGGCGGTCCGATGGAAGCGGGCAAGCTCGTCGGCACGCACGACCGCACCGGCAAGCAGCTCGTGCGCAAGCTCGACTTGATCGATCCGATGATCGCTGCGAGCGATGAAAAAGTCAGCGACGACGAGCTTCTGAGCATGGAGCGCTCGGCCTGTCCGACCTGCGGATCGTGCTCGGGCATGTTCACTGCGAACAGCATGAACTGCTTGAATGAGGCGCTCGGGCTCGCACTGCCGGGCAACGGCACGTTGCTCGCGACACACGCGCTGCGCTGGCAGCTGTTCGAGAACGCAGGCCGTCGCATCGTCGAGCTCGCGAAGCGCCGCTATCTCCAAGGCGACAACAGCGTGCTGCCGCGCAGCATCGCGACGTTTGCCGCGTTTGAAAACGCGATGGCGCTCGACATCGCGATGGGCGGCTCGACCAACACCGTGCTGCACATCCTCGCGATCGCGCGCGAAGCCGGAGTCGATTTCCGGATGAATCACATGGATGAGCTCTCGCGGCGCGTGCCGACCATCTGCAAGGTGGCGCCGGCTTCGCACTATCACGTCGAAGACGTGCACCGCGCAGGTGGCATCTTCAGCATCCTCGGCGAGCTCGATCGCGCCGGCCTGATCCAGCGCGAGGTTGGCACTGTGCACGCACGCACGATCGGCGAAGCGATCGACGCGTACGACATCGGCCGGGAGAGCGCGAGCGACCACGCCAAAGCTCAAACGCTTGCCGCTCCTGGCGGCGTGCGCACGATCGTCGCTTTCTCGCAGGACAAGTACTTCGCGGATGCCGACACTGATCGCAAAAGTGGCTGCATCCGCAGCGCCGAGAACGCGTATAGCAAAGACGGTGGCTTGGCCGTGCTCTACGGCAACATCGCCACGGCTGGCTGCGTTGTGAAGACCGCAGGCGTGGACGAGAGCATCTGGAAGTTCGAGGGCCCTGCGCGCGTCTTCCACTCGCAAGATGCCGCGTGCGACGCGATCTTGGCCGACCAAGTGAAAGCCGGGGACGTCGTGGTGATCGTATACGAAGGCCCCAAAGGCGGCCCTGGTATGCAGGAGATGCTGTACCCGACGTCGTTCATGAAGGGCAAAGGCCTGGGCAAGGCGTGCGCGTTGATCACTGACGGTCGCTTCAGCGGCGGCACGAGTGGCCTGAGCATCGGTCACGTGTCGCCGGAAGCCGCTGAGGGCGGCGCGATCGGGCTGGTTCGCGAGGGCGATCGCATTCGTATCGACATCCCGGCGCGCGTGCTCGAGGTGGTGCTGTCGGAAGCAGAGCTCGACGCTCGCCGCAGCGAGCTCGAAGCGGGGCCCGGCTTCAAACCCAACCGGGATCGACAAGTGTCCGCCGCGTTGAGGGCGTACGCTGCAATGACCACAAGCGCTGCAGAAGGCGCAGTGCGTGACGTGTCGCAGATCGAACGACCTCGCCGCTAATCCCTAATCTCCCCGTACGCGTGCCCGTGCCCGTGCCCGTGCCCGTACGCGTCATCCGTTGCGCGGTTCGACGCGAGAGGGAGACGGAGCGCGTGTACGAGTACGGGCACGGGATGAGGCCCCCACTTGGGTGCGACCAAAAGTCCGCTACACTTCTCGCCGATTCATGAGATGACCAAGGAATGCATCTTTTCCGCCTGATGCGTTCGGCGTTCGGCCCCGCAGCGCTCCTGTGGGTGCCGTTCGCGCTCAGTTGCGCCTCAGGCAAGGAATTCTCCGGTCCGCTCCCCACCCCCGACGGAGAGCAGTTCGTGAAAGAAGTTTATCCGCTGCTCCTGCGCGACTGCGCGCACGTCGGCTGCCATGGCATGCCCGAGCGCTTCTTTCAGCTTTACGGCCCGGGTCGCGCGCGCATCCCGCTCGAGCAGATGAACCCGGCGACGCGCGTCGAGCTGGACTACACCGATCCGTTGACCTTCGATGAGGTGCTGCACAGCTACCAGCGCACGCTCTCGATGATCGCGAGCGCCGAGCTGGTCGAAGACTCGCTCTTGCTGCGCAAGCCACTCGAAGCGCAAGCGGGTGGGCAAGGTCACAAGGGCGTCGATGATCTGGGTCGCAATGTGTTCGCGTCCAAGCAAGACCCCGGTTGGCAGTTGCTGCTCTCCTGGTCCAAGACGCGCGGCAATCCGCCGACCGTCGAGCAGGTGAACGCGCTCACGCAAGCAGCGATGGAAGGTGAGCTGGATCCAATGCCGGAAGACGCCGACGAGGAGGCGCAGCCATGAGCCGCATACGCAGCCATCAGCTGCTGGCCACCCTACTCTGTACGCTCGCGCTCCCAGCCGGCTCAGCCCAGGCATTTTCCGATCCGTTTTCCTTCAACCTGACCCCGGTCGCAGCTGGCGGCGGCGGACGCTTCTTCACCGGATCACCAGGCGACGGCTACACCTGCAAGACATGTCACTCGGGCGGACCGTCGCCGAAGGCCAGCGTGCTCGGCTTGCCGCTGTCGGGCTATCGACCGAGCAGTCGCTACGAAGTGTCGATCCGTTGGCCCGCAGAGTTCACCAAGATCTCGTTGGCGGTAGAGCTCACCGACGATCAAGGCAAAGCCGCTGGCAGCCTGCTCTTACCCCCCGATGGCGAAGTGCAATCTGGTGAGCTCTGCGAGCCCGTAGAGGAGCTGGTCGTCGCCGCGCAGCTAAACGATCTCGTCGCGGGCCGCCAGATCATCAACGTGCCGGACTGCGGCTCGAAGAGCGTGCGCTTTCTTTGGACCGCACCCGCGACCGACGTCGGTCCGGTGTGGTTCGCCGGCTCGATGGTGCTGTCGGACGGCGAGAGCGATCCGTTTCACGACGGCGTGACCGACATCGGTCGCATCATCGACAGTCCTGCGCTGGCGTCCGAGACGGCGGGCCAGTGCAGTGTCAGCCGCGTGGGTGCACGAGGCGCGCGGCTCGGACTTGGGATGCTTGTCGCGCTGGTGGTGTTCGGCAGCCGTCGGCGGCGCCGATAGCGCGGCTCAGAGCGGGTTGCACTGCATGAAGCCGGCGTACGGCATGTCCATGGGACTGCGCGTCGCGAACAGATGCAGCGTGTCGCCACGCACGATGGCCTCCAGAGGCCGTGGCCAAGCGACGGCCTTGAGCATGTTGTGCAGCGCGATGGCTGCCTGGTTGTCTGTGAAACGCACGAGCCACACGACGGCCAGCGCCCCCGCGTCGTCGGGGTTGCGGTAGACGTAGAAGCGATCGCCGGTCCACGAGCGCGCGCGCTCCCAAGCAGCCGGTTCGGCGAACGCGATGCGCGTGGCGAATGAATACAACGCCAACGCGCCCAGCTCATCACCCAGCACAAACTCGTGCTTGGGTGGCGGGTCGATCAGCCCGCAGGTCCAGGGCGGCGGCGCGATATCGTCGAGGGAGCCGCGCCCGGCGATGAACCTTGAAGCTGACAGCGGCGGTAGGTCGTACGTGCGCCGCAGCTCGAGCGGGCCACCGGCTTTGTACGCCGAGGCGTCGTATGCGCCGCCGAGCGGATACAGGAGCTCGGTGCTCGCGAGGCGATACGGTGAGACGTGCTTGAACACGCGCGTGCGCACATCGAGCGTCCAGCCGTCGAGGATGCGCCAGTCGATCAGTGTCTTCGGCACGTCGCGCTGCTTGGCATCGATCAAGTACTGGTACAGCACCGCCTCGCCTTCGAGCAGCGCGGACATCGCGAGCGCGTTGTCGCTGCTCACGACGTCCCTGTACAAGCGCCCGAAGCCCACGTCGCGATCTTGAGCGGCGTGCACGAGCTCGTGCGCGAGCGTGCCCACGTCAGCGGCTTGATCTTCGACTTCACCGCGATCGATGATCGTGACGTGGTGCGCGTTTGCGTCGTAATACGCCGCGACGCTGTCGACCATGAAGTCCGTTTCGTCGCTGGGCGTCTCGTCGGGATCGATCATCCGCAGCAGCTTGAGCGCCTCGGTGAAGTAGTCGATGCCGGTTTGCGCGCGCGCGCTCGCTCGCTCCGCGATCACTTGGGCGCGGTACTCGGCCTCGCTGATCACGTCCATCGGAGGTGGCTCGATCCACGGATCCCAGAGGCTGCCCCGCACATCCTGCACTGCGAGAATCACGTCGAGCTGGCAGCTGGACTCGCGAATGTCGCAGGGCGAGAGCGCGCTGTCGCCGCTGCAAGCGGCGAGGGAAAACAGCAGCGCGCACAAGCTGTTTCTGTTCACGGCTGCACCCCCAGGGAAAGTAGCGCCGCGCACACCGAAAGCCCCGAGCCCAGCACGCCCAGCGGCCGGTCGATGTTGCACAGCCCCGCCGCTTGCAGCTGCCAATGTGCACGCTCGAAGCGCACGTAAGTGTGCGCGCTCAGCTGCAGCGGATCGGGATGCGCGTCGGTCAGCACCGCTTGCAGGCGCACGCCAGCGACCAGCAGCTGCCCGCGCAGCTCGATCAGGGGCGCGAGCTGCGCGTACACGGCACCCGCGTCGCGCGTAAACTGGCCCATGCTGAGCGAGCCCGCGAGCGCCGCGTCGACGCCGAGGCGCCAAGAGGCGCCTGGCTCGTGCACGAGCTTCGCTGCCAGCGCCAACGCGATCTGTTGCGGCGCCCAGAGCCAAGCGTTCCACAGCCCGCGCGAAGCTGCACCGAATGCGTAGCCGTCGCGCAAAATGCCGCGGCGCGTCGCATCGCGCGGGAGCCAAGCTGCTGGCACCGTCGCACCCGCGGCGACGCTGAGTGAAGTGTTCGGTCCGAGCGCGCGTTGATTCCAGACCTTGAGCCAGGGATTGCCCGGCCCCGTCGCCCAGCGTCCTTCGCTGTCGTTCATAGGTGCTTCGCGCGCCAGAAAGAAGCTCCAGTCAAAGCCGATGCCGTAGCCATGCGAGAACGCGTGATCGACCGAGAGCACGCCGGACGTCACCCACAGCGAAGACACCAGATCCGATCGACCGCTGAGCGCGAGCTCTACACTGCCACGCGAGCGCACTAGGAACGAACGATCGCCCTCGACGGCGCGCGCGCTGCTGGCATGTGCGAACCACAGCACCGCGCATGCACACAGGCGCAGCACGTACACTTCACCGGGGCGGCAGCGTCTCGATTTCACGCCGACGGATGATGGCCGATCTCACGCGACAATCACAGCTCAGCTTGCGCGTGTGTCGTCTGCTGCCAGCGCCTCGAACAATAGCTCGGCGTCGACCGGCTTGACGATGTGGGCAGCGAAGCCTGCCGCGATGCTGCGCTGACGATCGTGCTCCTGCCCGTAGCCCGTCAGCGCGATCAAGCGCGGCGCGTTTGGTGCAAGCAAGCTGCGAAGCTGCGTCGCCAGCTCGTAGCCGTCCATGACCGGAAGGCCAATGTCGAGGATCGCCAGCTCGGGTTGGAAGCTCTCTGCTGCAGCGATCGCCGAAGGACCATCAAAGGCGACGCGCGTGAGATAGCCCCGGCGCTTGAGCAGCTGCTCCAAGAGCTCCGCGGCATCGGAGTTGTCGTCGACGATCAGCACACGCGTTCTGCGCGCCGTCCCGGCTGGCGCCGAGTCTCGCTTGCCCGGCTCCGGCTCCGGCGCACGCTCGCCAGCTTGCAGCATCGGCAAACGCACCACGAATTCGCTGCCCTGTCCCGGGCCGCCGCTGTAGGCCGAGACTTCGCCACCGTGCAAGCTGACGAGATTCCGCACCACCGTCAGGCCGAGGCCGAGCCCGCCTTCGGGACGATCGGAGCGCTGCGGAGCCTGCGCAAATAGCTCGAAGACGCGCGGCAGCATCTCGTCGCTGATGCCGCTGCCATTGTCTCGAACGCGCACCACGACTGCGTTTTCTTCCAGCGCTGCGTGCAGGCGGATCTCACCTTGGTTCGCTGTGTAGCGGGCCGCGTTGCTGAGCAAGTTCGCAAATACCTGCGCCAAACGCGCTTCGTCGCCGAACACAGAGAGCGGCGCTGCGGGCATGTCGAGCGTGAGGTGATGCTGCTTCTGCTCGAGCAGCGGGCTCGTGATCTCGACCGCTTTGTGCACGACCACCCGCAGATCGACGACGCTCTCGCGCAGCGCGACCTTGCCGCGCGCGATGCGTGAGACGTCCAAGAGATCGTCGACCAAGCGCACCATGTGCTGGGCTTGGCGCTCGATGATCACGCGCTCGCGCTCCGAAGCCGTGTCGCCGCGCAGCTTCATCAGCTGCACTGCTGTCAGGATCGGCGCGAGCGGGTTACGCAGCTCGTGACCGAGCATGGCGAGAAACTCATCTTTAGCTTGATTGGCGGCTTCCGCGCGCTCGCGGGCAGCTTGCGCTTGCTGCAGGAGCTCTGTGCGCTCTCGCGACAGCCGCGAGTTGTCCGCCGCGATGCCGATCATGCGCGTCAGCTCTTCACACACCGCGACGTCACCGGCTTCGTAGCGCCGCCGACCGCGCGCCAACGCGAACGTCAGCACACCCACGAAGGTCGGCCCTGCGCCGATCGGCACCGACACCAAGCTCCGCAAGCCGACCGCGTCGATCAGCGCGCGATGGTCATCGTCGCGTGCCAGCGCCGACACCACCTCGGGGCTCAGCTCGCGCAACCACACCGGACGCCCTTCAGCGCGCGCGCGCCGGATATGCAGCGCGGGTTCTGCGCTGTCGGGTACGAACGCGTAGTTCGCGCGCGCGAGAGACTCCAGCGACGCATCTGCTGCAGCGACCAGCGCGCGCCGGAAGCCGCTCGGCTCGAGCAGATCCAAGCTGACTAAGTCGGCAAACCCCGACAGCGACGAGCGCGCGAGCGCGAGCAACGCCGACTCGAGCCCAGTCGCCGCAGCGCTCAAGCACTCGCCCGCGCGCGCCAGAAAGCGCTGACGTTGCTCCTGGCGCTTTTGCTCGGTGACGTCGTTGCCCTGCACCATGATGCCGAGCACTCGGCCTTCGCCATCGAAGATCGGCTGGTATACGAAGTCGACCAGCAGCTCCTCCAGCTCGCCGCTGGGTGGTCTCGTCAGCTGCAGTCGCATGCCGCGGCCGACGAAAGGGTGCCCAGTCTTGAACACCTGCTCGAGCAGGTCGAGGTGCGGTTGATCGGGCAGCGCCTCCCGCACCGGCTTGCCGATCAGATCGTCGCGACCGACCAGCTGGTTGTACGCGTGGTTGCTGATCTCGACGATCAACTGCTGCCCGCGCAGGTAACACACGAAACCGGGCGCCTGATCGAACACGTTTCGGAGGTCGGCGATCTGGGTATCGAGCGCGCGATTGCTCTCCGCGATCTGCTGCGCACGATCTAGAACGCCGGCCTGCGCCCGGACAGATTCCGGGGACTGCATATTTTCCAGCATTTGGCCGGCCTGGAGCCCGGTGACGTCGACCGTGTGCTGGAGGATGAAAGCCACCTCTCCCGCCGCATCGAGCAGCGGCGTGTGGGTCGCGCTCCAGACACGATCTTCCAGATCGCCATCCTGCACCTTCGCGACGCGATACGTGATGTAGGCGATTACGTCCTGCTTGCCGGTCCGCAGCACGCGCTCGAAGGATTCGCGCAGAACGCGCGCGCTTTCGTTGTTAGGTTGCCCCGGATCGTTCGGGAACAGGTCGAACAAGCCGCGACCGCACAGCTGATCCAGGCGGCTCGCTGTGAGCTCCAAATACGCGCGATTGGCATCCACAAAACGCAGCTCCCGATCGAGGAGTACGTATGCGTTGGTGCTCGCGTCGAAGACGATCCGAAAGTCAGGGGTTGGCTGCATTGCCTTTGTCACCCTGCGCCCGCGGCCAGGGCCGACGGAGGACGCTAAGCCGCCGGACACTTGCGTGCAACCCGTTCAGGTTCCTGGCATCCGCTGCAGACAATCATCGAAGCGCACAGCAGAGGTGGACAGCGAACGTAAGCAGCCTATGCTGCGGACCAGCCATGTCATTGGCCTACCCGGAGACGGTACAGTGGCGCGGCGCCCTGCTCGAAGGAGCACTGCGCGTGTTTGCGGTCGTTGCTGTTGGACTCTGGCTCGCCGCGGTGTTGTTTCCGCTGCGCGCCGCGTGGTTGTCCTTGTGGATTGCAGGTGTCGCTTTCGCGTCGATCGCTGCGTGCGCTCTTCCTAAGCTCGGCTATCGCGCCCGTGCGCTCGCATTGGTGTTGTGCTTGCACGCCCTGTGCGCGGGGCCATTGCTCCACAATGCGATCGCCGCGCCGAACCTCACCGCAGGCTTTTTGCTCGAAGCGGTGCTGGCCACGTTGCTGTTCCGACAGCGCGGCGGCCTGTACGTGGTGGCAGGGATCGCGGTCACATTTCTGTTAGTCGTGCTGCTGCATCGGACGGTGCCGCCGTCGCGCCCGCTCGACTGGTTCCACGGCTTCGACGTCACCCATGCAGGCGTCGCGCTGCGCGTAGCGTTAGTCGCGTGCGCCACTTCACTGTCTGCGGTGTTAGGCGTGGGACATTTGTTGCGCCGGCTCGAAGACGCAGTGACTGAGCGGGACACCACACGCCGCAGGCTGGAAGAAGCCCACAGCGCGCGCGTGATGGTCATGCAGGAGCTCGACGTACGCGAGGCCGAGTACCTGCGCGCGCGCGAGCTCGAGGTGCTCGGTCGGCTCGCCGGCTATGTCGCGCACGACTTCAACAATGCCTTGCTCGCGATCTTCGGCGGCGTCGAGTTGATGCGCCGCGCGCACACCGACATCGAGCGCAACGACGCGCTCGCGATCGTCGACAGCGCCGCCACGCAAGCGGCGAGCACCGCTAAACAGTTGCGCGCGTTTGGTCCACAGGCCCGGCGCGATCCCAAGCCGGTCGACGCCGCACTGATCGCGCGCAGCGCCGAGCGCATGTTGCGGACGCTCTTGCCCAAGAACATCGCGCTCAAGCTGAAGACCGAGCCGACGCCCAAGATCCTCGCGGACGAAGGCCTCGTGCAGAGCGCGCTGATGAACCTAGCGTTGAACGCTTGGGACGCGATGCGCGAGGGCGGCACCTTGGAGATCAAGGTTCGTCCAGGCATGCCCGAGACGCCCGCCGCCACGGGCTGCGTGATCATCGCGGTCAGAGATTCGGGCGTGGGCATGGATCAAGCCACGCTCGCCCGTGTGTTTGCGCCGTTCTTTACGACAAAAGGCTCGCAAGGCAGCGGGCTCGGCTTGGCCTCGGTCCGCAAGACTGTGGAAGACGCGGGCGGTACGGTCAGCGTGCAGAGCGCGCTCGGCCGCGGCACCACCGTCGAGCTGCGCTGGCCCGCCTTGGCCGAGAGCGATCGCAATCCGTCCAGCGCGCCACCTGGTCCCGGCGATTTCGGCGGAAAGGTGTTGGTGCTCGACGAGGACCAAGCCGTGCGCCGAACGGTGACCACGTATCTGCGGCGCTGCGGTATCACCGCGTTCGACGCGAAGACCAGGGATGAAGCCTTGCGGCTGGCAGCGGCACATCACATCGACGTCGTCGTGACGGATGCCGTGTTGCCTGGGATCAGTCCCGTGCAGCTGCTGCGTGAGCTCAAGCGGACGTCGCCTGCATTGCGGATTGTGCTGTGCTCCGGTGGAGATCCGGACGACTTCGAAGCTGCGCAGCAGCTGGCCGACACCACGCTGGCCAAGCCGTTCTCGCTCGAAGCGTTGGTCAGACAGCTTCGTAGCTTGATGCGTCGGCCGCCGCGCGAGCATCCGTAGCTGATCACGCGGGGCTTGCGCTGACTGGCTGAGCGCCGCATCGATTTCGCACACAGCAGCCCAAAACCTGTGCGTCGGGCGGGCCGCAAGGCGCATTTGCGGTACAACCCTTGCAGGACGACTCGGTAGTCGCAGTCGTCCAGTCGTCGAGTTGTTAAAGGGAGACATCATGACCTCCACAGCCGGTTCCACTCAAACCCAGCCCTACATCATCTTGGCCGCGCTCGCGTTGGACGAGACTGGGGAGCTCGCGCTTCGTGAAGCTGCTCGGATCGCGCAGCAGCGTCCGGACAGCGAGCTGCACTTGGTGCACGTCGTGGTCGAAGAGGCGCCTGCAACATCGGCGCTCGAGCTGGCGTCGCTCGATCAACGCTTGGCGAGCGCACCGGCGCAGATCAGGCAGTACGTCGAACAGGTTTGGGCCGAGACGCCGAGCAAGGTCGTCGCGCACTTGCGCGCGGGTCAGCCTTCGCGCTCGATCTGTCAGACGGCGGTCGACATCAACGCGGACATCATCGTGGTCGGCACGCATCGGCGCGCTGGGTTGAAGAAGCTGATTCTCGGCTCGATCGCGGAGCAAGTGCTGCAACACGCGCATTGTCCGGTGTTGATCGCGCTGCCCAAGGATTACGCAGGCAAGACGCCGTCGGACTCCATCCAGCCCCCGTGCGGCGACTGCGTGCAGGTTCGACAGAAGACGAGTGGCGCGCAGTACTGGTGTGAGCGCCACTCGCGCTCGTACCACAAGCCTCACGTGTACGAGCCGAGCGACTCTCGCCCGACCTCGGTGATGCCCACGCGCTGATCGCGTTATGGCGCTGACGGGGGTCGCTTCGCGTACACAGTGACCGAAACTTCCCCCGAGTCAGCGGGCGACGTGCGCTCGGTGGCCAACTTGCCATCGAACTTCCAGTGCACCATGCGCGTCATCGCCGCGACGTACGCGCCCATGTTCTCTGCGGTAAAACGTGTCTCGATGCGGCAGATGGTCTCGCGACACAACACCGCGCGGAACACCGGCGCCGGACTGTCTTTGGGATCGAACGCGCCGCGCACGACTTGCTCTGCGTCGCTCGCTGCTGAGTCGCGCGGTTCTTTTTCGAACTGCGCTTTGTACTCGGCGAGCGGGCCGTTCTCGCGCGTGAAGACCGTCGTGGCTTCTTTGTCGGCGGGCTCGAGCGCTGCTGCAGCGGGAGGCTCGGTCGGGGCTGGTTCCACAGGAACGGGCTCCGCAGCTGGTGGCGGCGGAGCATACTCGGCGGCAGGGGTCGGCAGTGCTTGCGCAGCTGGCGTTGGCTCTGCCTCAGGCGCTGAATCTTCAGCGCTGTCCACCTCGGGCGGCAACGGCCAGGTCGCGATCGCCCACACCAGTATGCTGGCAACAGCTGCGAGCGCGACCATCCACCAACGCGACATCCAGCCGTCCTTAGCGCAAAAGCCAGCTGGCGCACAAGCGCACGGACCTGGCTGGGCGCACCGCTGCGCGCGTGCGAGGCTGGCATGGTCATGTCCGCCAACTGGTTCATCGCGCTCCCCGTAGCCGCGGGTCCTTGGTTCGATGCGCTGCAGCCACCGGCCGGCGTTCGGCTGTTCGGGCCTTCGGATCTGCACGTGACGGTCGCGTTTTTAGGGCCGGTGCGAGAGGACCAAGCGCTGGCGGCATTCGCGCAAGCACCGGCGTTTGCGCTCGATCCTACGGAGGTGAGGCTCGGTCCAGTGGAGTGCTTGGGCTCAAAGCTGCGCCCCTCCGCGTTTTCTGCGTTGCTGCTCGATGGTCGCGCCGAAGTGGAGGCAGCGCTCGGCGCAGTGCGCGAGCGCATGTGGGACGCGGCAGAGGCGCGGCGAGACACGCGGCCGCCGCTCGCGCATGTCACGCTCGCGCGCCCTTCGCGGCGCGCTACGACCTCGCAGCATCAGCAAGCGATGCGCTGGGCGAGAGCGATCGACCTGGGCGCCCCGAGCGTGCACCTGCACAGCATCGCCCTGTACACCTGGAGCGCGGACCGCGAATCCTCCCTCTTTCGCACAGTCCGCTCCCTGCCGCTCACAGCTGCAACGACTGCCTGAGCAACTTGCGCGCAGCGAAGAAGACCGTGGAGAGAAACGCCTAAGACGCCAAAAAAGAACGCCTAAGAGCGCCAAGAGAGCAGGAAATGCTACGCAGACCTGCTGAAGCGCCAGCGCAATAGCAGCGGAGCCTCTCCTCCTTGGCGTCTTCGGCGCTTCCTGGCGTCCCAGGCGAACTTCTTGGAACCCTGCTGAAGCGCCAGCGTGATCGCAGCGGATTCTCTTCTCATCGCGGCAAAACGGCGCGAAGCCGGTGCAGAAGTGCATCGGTGGGGCGTTTTTGAGTACGGGGTGAGGCTCGACGACGCTCTAGCGCAGCAGTCAGACCCTTCACCCCCTGGTACGGGGCGTGCTCTACAGGCGGCCTACGAACCCTTCTTAATCGGTAGGACCATGCCAGACGCAATCGGAACCGCAGCCGCGCCGAAGCTCGACAACGCTACGCAACAGCCGCCGCTGTACATCGTGTTCAATGTCGCTTCGGGATCTGGAGATGGTCAGCAGAACCAGCGGATCATGCAGGACATTCTGCGTGAAGCTGGACGCGACCACGAGTTCTTCCTGGTCACCGACCCGCGCAAAGTGAACGAGAACGCGGATCGCGCAGCGCAGATGGCTGTGCGCAACGGCGGCGCGGTCGTGGTCGCTGGAGGCGACGGTACGATCAAAGCAGCTGCGCAGGCGACGCTGACCACGGGCCAGCCGTTCGGCATCGTCCCGCAAGGCACTTTCAACTACACGAGTCGCGCGCACGGCATTCCGCTCGACACTGCAGAGGCGACGCGTGCGCTGCTCTCCGCGAAGCCGAAGCGCATGCAGGTGGGCCTCGTCAACGATCAAGTCTTCCTCGTGAACGCGAGCCTCGGGTTGTACCCCCAGGTCATGCAGGATCGCGAGACGTTCAAGCGCCAGTTCGGGCGTTATCGCGCCGTGGCCTTCGCTTCGGCGATCTCGACCATCTTGCGCGGCAATGGCTTTCTGAGCCTCGAGCTCGAGCACGATCAGATCCGCGAGAAGGTCCACACCCCGAGCCTGTTCGTCGGCAACAACGCCTTGCAGCTGGAGCAGACCGGCCTGCCCGAGGCTGATGCGATCGGACAGGAGCGACTTGCCGGCGTGGTGCTGAGCGATTCGAGCCCGCGCGCGCTTTTGGCCTTGATGATGCGCGGTGTGCTTGGCCAGCTCGGCGCGGACGAATCGCTGCGCCGCTTCACCTTCAATCGTTTGTCCGTTCGCCCCAGGCTGCGCGGCGTGAGCAAGCTCAAGGTCGCGCTCGACGGCGAGGTGAACTGGATGAAGACCCCGCTGGTCTTCCGCGTCGCGCCTCAGCCGCTGTGGCTGCTCACCCCGGAGGCCGCGCCGGCAGACAGCGCATGACCACAGCGATCCTTCAGATCTCGGACTCACACTTCGGTACGGAGGTCGCGCCCGTCGAGCGCGCGCTCCGCAAGCTGATCGAAGAGCTTGCGCCCAGCGCGATCATCGTGTCGGGCGACGTGACTCAGCGAGCGCGCCGCAACCAGTTTCGAGCGGCGCGTAAGTTCTTAGACAGCCTGCCGAAGATTCCGATCCTGGCGACGCCCGGCAACCACGACATCCCGATGTTTGCGCTCGCGACTCGTCTGTTGCGTCCGTACAGGCACTGGATCCAAGTGTTCGGTACGGACCTGGAGCCCGTGCTCGAAACCGACCGCGTGCTCGTGCAGTGCGTCAACACGACGCGCTGGTTTCGGCACAAACACGGTCAGATCTCGATGGCGCAGATCGAACGCGTCGCAAACAGGATCCAGCGCGCGAAGCCCGAGCAGCTGCGCGTCGTCGTCGCGCATCACCCGCTCCTGGCGATCCGCGAGAGCGACAACAACAACCTGCTGCGCGGACATCGCCAGGCTGTGCGCGCTTGGATGGCCGCCAAAGTCGACATTGTGATGGGCGGACACATTCATCTGCCGTACATCCGGCCGCTGCACGCGGAGGTGGAGAACCCGCCGCATCGCAGCTGGGTGGTGCAAGCCGGCACGGCGGTGTCCAAGCGCGTGCGCGAAGGCATCCCGAACTCGGTCAACGTGCTGCGCTTCGCCGACAGCGGACCCGTCCACTGCGCGGTCGAGCGCTGGGACTTTCAGTCCGCTGTCTGCGCGTTCGAGCAGCTGCACTCGGTGGACCTGCCACTCACGCGCACCGAGCCGCAGCCAGAAGCTGCAAGCTCACTCGTAGCGCCGGATCACGTGGAAACCGAACGGAGACTTCACGATCTCGCTGATCTCTCCGACCTTCAGGGCGAAGACCGCGCGTTCGAATGACGGCACCATCTGTCCGCGACCGAACTTGCCGAGGTCGCCGCCCGTGGTCTTGCCGGCCTCTTCGTCGGTGTACTTCGCTGCCAGCGCATCCCAGTCGGCGTCAGCCGCGCGCGCTTCGTTCAGCACTTGCTCAGCCAGCTTGAGCGCTTCGGCTTCGCTCCGCGTGACGTTGCCGACAGACTTGGGCGAGTCCGCGTAGCCGATCAAAACGTGCTTGGCAGCGACACGCTCTGGACCCGCAGGCGGATCGGGCATGCGCTCGACGATCATGAAGCCCTCGGGCTGATCGAGCGGGTCGCTCACGCCCCCGACGGGCAGAGCCAGCGCAGCGTTCACGACCGCGGCATCGAACGGCGCCGGGTCGGCAGTGCGAATGCGCGCCACGCCGCGATCGCTGTTCGCGCCCGGACGATCGCTGTATTCGGTCACGAGCTGCGACATCTTCTCGCCCTCACGTGCGAGCGACGCGAGCATGCGTGCGCGCTGCTGGGCTTGCTCGCGGGTCCGATCACTGACGCGCTGCGTCTCTTTGTACGCGACCGTGAGCACACGCACCTCGATCAACTCGGGCGCGTCCGCGGGGCGCGCAGCTGTTGGCTGCAGGGCGGATGCAGGCTCGTTGGCCACCGTGGTGGAAGCCGCGGGCCGCGAGCTGGATGCACAGGCGACCAAAGCCGAGCAGAGTGAAACTTGGAAGAGGCGGAGAACTAAGCGCGTCATGCCGCGCAGCATAGGCGAATGAGGGTCCGGCGTCAGCGCTCGCTGCGACCGAAGCGAAAGCGCGGCAGCCAGCTCGCGTCCATGCGCGCGTGGTTGATCAGCGCGTCCAGCATCGAACGCCCGAGCCGTGCCAGCTCCAGCAGCTGCTCGATGCGCAGACGCTGGGTTTGGCTGCGGTTTGCGTCCGCGCCCGAGCGGCGCGACAGGCTGGACAAGGCGTCTTCGAGCGCCTCGATCGTGTGATCGACCTCGGACAGCTCACGCTCACGCAGCACGCGCGAGATCATCTTCCAGAGGCTGCTCTCGGCTTCGTAGTAATCGTGGCGATCGCCTTGGCGCCAGACCTTGTGCACGACGCCCCAGCGCGCGAGCTCGTTCAGGGTCATCGAGATCGCGCCCGCCGAGAGTTGCAAGCGCTCACGCAGCACATACGCGGTGAGCGGCTCGTTCGACAGATAGAGCAGCGTCCAGACCCGGCCCATGTTGCGCTTGAAACCCCAGAGGACCATCAGCCGCCCGATCGCGTCGCTGACGATCCGCTCGCTCTCCCACAGCTCCGCGGAGGTCACCTCCGAAGGTGCCGCGGGTTCCACGCGTGCGCCAGGGGCTTGATTGTTCTCGGGTTCGCTCATGGATGACAGGCCCTAGTACCCCGCACGCCGCTAGAAGCGGCGATCGATCAGACCTCGCACAAGCATGATCAAGAGCTCACGCTCCTCTGACTCGGGCAGCACCGACAGCTGGGTCAGACCGATCTCGGTCTCTTCGAGCGCAAATGTCCGAGCTTCTTCGCACGCAGCGCGCACCGATGCGGCTTGCGAGACGCGCGCCGCGGCGAGCGTGTCACCAGCGCGCGCCGTAATCAGCAACGGCCGCAAGTGCTCGGCGTCGTGAGCCAGCGCGAGCGCCAGCGGAAGCGTAGTCTTGCCTTCGGCAAGGTCGTGACCCAGGCGCTTGCCGACCTCGTGCGGAATGCCCTCGAGATCCAGCACGTCGTCGACGATCTGGAAGGCCACGCCGACGCGCTCGCCGAAGCGACCAAGTGATGCGATCACCTCGGGTGCAGCACCCGCGACGCGTGCGCCTGCGCGACAAGCATTCGCGAACAGCGAAGCGGTCTTGCCTCGCACGATCTCCAGGTAGCCGTCGATGCCGAGGTCCTCGCGTCCGCGTGCTTTCAGCTGCGCGACCTCACCGCCGATCAGCAGCTGCATGGTCGCGAGCACATCGCTCATCGCGCCCTGTACACCGCTGCTGTCGACCAGCTCGAGCGCCGAAGTCAGCAGCAGATCGCCCGAGAGCACCGACACCAGGTTGCCCCAGAGCACGCGACTCGCGGGCCGTCCGCGGCGCTCTTCGCCCTCATCGATCACGTCATCGTGCAGCAGCGTGGCCGAGTGGATCAGCTCCACAGCCGCGGCCAGAGGTATCGCACGCGAAGCGTCCCCGCCGCAGGCACGGGTAACGAGCAAACAGGCCAACGGGCGCACACGCTTGCCACCGGCGAACAGCAGCTGCTGGGCGGCCTTGTCGAGCGGAGCAGGCCCACGGCTGCTCGCGCGCTCGAGCTCAGCTTCGAGCTGTGGCAGAGCTTCGGAGAGCAAACGATGGATTTGACCCATGTATTCGCCGGCGTGGCGCGCCGACGTATGGGTCTGGGCCGTGTGCTGCAGAGCCGCAAACGGTGCAGCGGGGATCATCTCAGGCCTCCGGTCTCGTGGCACCAGCAGCGCATGCTGCGCTGCACAGGTTTCAAAAACTGTTGAAACTATGGGGCCAGCGCTCCCCGCGGTCAATGACCCCCCTCGCCCACGCTCACGCCACGTGATGGTGATCCTGGACGTAAATCCTGGACGTGGACGGACCCGTGGGCGTGGCCGCGCGCGTGGACGGGAACGGAACCATGGAGGTGAGCGTACCCGGCGACCTGCGCGCCCAATACAGCATCTGGCAGAGGGACGCCGAGTCTCTATGGCCCGAATGCTGATCGCCGAGGGAGCAGGAGCGTCCACGGGTACGATCACCTCCACGGGGGCGACTATGAAGTGGCCCCGCAGTCCAGGGCAAACGTGTGCGAGCACCTCGATTAGAGGCGTGCTCGGCGCTGTTCGAAGGTTGTTGGAAGGCTTCGCCCTGTCGCACTCGACTATGCGTGCTCGAGGC